>Ga0208626_1000020_pt1 | contig 128092 bp, 111 predicted proteins | sample LakWasMet10_HOW4_2_FD_183860 | JGI IMG/M metagenome (GOLD analysis project Ga0208626, IMG submission 183860) | Freshwater sediment methanotrophic microbial communities from Lake Washington under simulated oxygen tension - Sediment Metagenome... | ecosystem: Environmental > Aquatic > Freshwater... | reverse complement strand
GGTTAGTGCGCCTAATCTATATCGGCAGAGTCACACTAGGTCAATGACGACTCATCGGCAAACCAGGGTAAACCCTTCGTTTTACTTACTGCCTTATTCACTGCACTAACATTCAGATTCTACCAGTTATATTCTGCAGCTCACGCGATTCTTGACGCCGCGCTTAATTGACAAGGTGGTTTGCACCTATAATACAGGCTATGGAAATTTTCAAATATCACAATTACGCCTTTGCCAAACTCTTAGCATTTCGTATTCAGATCTCTTTAGCCTACCAGATTATGGCCGTTGTTGTCGGCTGGCATATTTATGAACTCACGCGCGACCCGTTATCACTCGGGCTGATCGGCCTGGCCGAAGTAATCCCTTACTTCGCCTCTGCACTAATAGCCGGGCATGCAGTTGACCACTATTATTCACGCCGCCTGTTTGGTGCCGTGGCCGCAGTGCTGCTGCTTATCAACGCGTTCACGCTCACCGCACTATCCATCGGTTGGCTAAACGGTACAGCTACGCTGTGGATTTATGGGTCAATTGCTTTTACCGGCTTTGCGCGCGCTTTTATTGCACCCAGCTACAACACCCTGTTTGCAATCATCGTTCCCAGAAAGCAATTTGTCAAAGCCGCCAGCCTGGGCACAACGGCATTTCAGGCTGGCCTGGTACTGGGCCCGGCTTTTGGCGGCTTTCTGGTAGGGTTTACCAGCAAGACCATTGCTTACGGCGTTTCCACGGCACTATGCCTGGGCGCTATGATTGCAATGCTTTCCATCAAGATTGATGAACCGAAAAACTCTACCGGCGCACCTTTATTCACCAGCATAAAACAAGGCTTGAGTTTTGTTTTCAGCAATCAGATCGTACTCGGTGCAATGTCCCTGGATATGTTCGCGATTCTGTTCGGCGGCGCGGTTGCCATGCTGCCGGCCTTTATTCAAGACATTTACCAATTGGGGCCAGAAAGCCTGGGCGTATTACGTGCCGCACCGGCGGTAGGCGCAATTGCTGCCGGGTTATGGATTACACGCCATCCGATTAACCTGCATGCCGGGCGCTGGCTGCTGAGTGCAGTCGCCGGCTTTGGCCTGTGTATCATCAGCTTTGGTTTAACTAAAAACTATTGGGTGGCCGCAGCCGTGCTGCTGCTTTCCGGCATCTGCGATGGTGTTTCTGTCGTATTGCGTCAGACCATCATGCAGCTGGCTACCCCGGATAACATGCGCGGCAGGGTATCCGCTATCAACGGCATTTTCATCGGCTCATCAAATGAACTGGGCGCCTTTGAATCAGGCACAACAGCACGCCTGATGGGGCTGGTGCCATCGGTTATTTTTGGCGGCTTGATGACGTTATCTGTGGTAGGCATCACGAGCAAACTGGCGCCTAAACTGCGTAAGCTGGAGCTGAATCAGTTACATTAAGAGGCAGGTAACAGGCCATGCGTGATATAGACGAACTGTTCGCGGCTTTAGCCAGATCCACATTCCGGGCAGGCTTCAAACTGAACGATAAAGATACGGCTTATTTACAGCAAAAAGGCTTATCTACTGTGCTTGACCATGCTGAAGATTTCATACAAAGCCGCCTGGCACCGGCAGTGATTGAAAACGACGGCAAACAGACGCCAATGCGCGGCCACCCGGTTTTTGTTGCCCAGCATGCCACCGCCTGCTGCTGCCGTGGCTGTTTGCAGAAATGGCATCAGATTCCGCAGGGACGCGCACTTACACTGGCTGAGCAGGCCTACATCGTAGTGGTTCTTGAAAAATGGCTACGTCAGAAAACCGAAAAATCTTAGCCGCGACCCTCAGTCACGCCGGAACTTATCCATAAATACCGTCAACCCTGGGTTTACATAGAATCGGCGCATAAATCACCAGGAATACCGTAAACCCGAGAATCCAGAATACGGCTGAAGTCACAACCCAACCAGCATAATTCTGCATTGAGAACAAAGGCAAAACAATACGGAACACCGCGCTGGCGCCAATGGCTGCAAAAGCCAGGTTCAGCCACGGTGATGTATTCTTGATATTACGGCCGGTATGGCCCAGTGCCACGCGCGACATCATGCCAACCGTCATCAGGCCCACGCCGCCTATGGTAAACAGGTGCAATGTTAAAACTGACGGAATGCCTAGCTGGTTCTGCATGCCATAAAACAGGAAACCAAAGTTAATCAGCCAGGAAGACAGATACAGGCTCCACAGCAACGGTACACGCCAAAGCGCCGGGATGTGCCAGTTATACAAACGAAAGCTATTCAGCACAAACAAAGCCATCGCCAGCATGGATGACAAACCGGCCACATGAATGAAAATCTCATTCAGGAACAAGCCGATAAACAACACCATAATGCTGAGATCCAGCCATTTATACTGCCTAAGCTGAAATGCGCCGGCAACCAGATGTGAAACGCCACGCTCAATAAAGAATGGAATCACGCGGCGACCTATCATCAGAATCAAGCCAATAAACAGAAATACCGCACCGTTAATGGCATACAGCATGCCGTTATTGATCAAATTGTAACAGCCAAGATAAAACACCAGATTGCCGATCCACAGCAGCAGCAGTTTAGATACGACCGCAAGCTGCTGCCACTGCCTGGCTTTAATAATAGGCTGGGCAATCGCAACGGTTAACAACAGGCCAAACAGCAGGTCAGCCAACGCAGCCCAAGCCAGAAAAGCCGTGCCGAACAGGAACAGCACCCGTGCCGCACACCAAAGTGCGAATAAGGCCAGCAAGGGCTTACCGTGCGGCGTTTGTATGCCGGTCCAGTTTTTAACTGCAGTGAGCAGAAAACCCGCAACCACCGCCATGCCATAACCGTAAAGCATTTCATGCGCGTGCCACTGGCTAGGGATGATATTGCTGATCTGGATCACGCTATGTGAGGTATAGACTGCTATCCAGCTTACAATCGATAACACCGCAAAAATCGCAGCCCCCAGAAAAAACGGACGAAAGCCCAAATTAAACAAGGCCAGGCCTTTTACCTGCTTCGATTTATTCATTTCAATCTGCACTACCGCCATCATCAGCCCGCCTCTAATTTAGCCAATCACTCGAACCGTGAGTGAAGAGCATTGCTTTAAAAAACCAATATTCAAGAACAAGTTTCAGACTTTCTTCAGAAACTCCGCCTTGAGCAGAAAGTTGCCTGAATCTGTTTTGCAATCTACACCATGGTCACCGCCAACCAGGCGGATGCTTTTCACTTTGGTACCCATTTTCAGCACGGTGGACGAACCCTTAACCTTGAGATCCTTGATCAGTACGACAGCATCGCCGTCAGCAAGCACATTGCCGTTGGCATCTTTGGTTACTGACGCCGTATCATCATCTTCCGCAGCTGCGGCAATCGGCCATTCAAAACCGCAATCGGCACATACATAATTATCGCCATCCGGATAGGTGTTTTCCAGGGTACATTGCGGGCATGCAGGGGTATTGGACATTTTGACTCCATATAAAAATTAATGACTTGCGCATACCGTTATAAATCCATATTCCGGCGCACTGCCTGATTTCACAGCACCAGAAAACGGCGCTGAGACAAGGCCATGCATCCCGAATATGCATTCATAAAAGTATCGCCATGATGTTCTTCGCAAGCGATCACTCCCTGAGTGATGCGCGCTTATTAATTTTATTGGTGCCGCCCACGATTAACTACGGCCCGATTATAATACCTGGACCGTCATTGCATCACCCCTTTTGATCAAGTTATCCGTTAAACTTTGACACTTATTTACAAAGGCAAACACCATGTTATCTATCTTTGAAGCAACTATACCCCCTTTGAAACGCGCGCTCGGCAATCTGGCTTCTATTCTTGAAAAAGGGGAAGAATACGCTGACGCAAAGAAAATAGAACATCAGATATTGCTCAACTCGCGCCTGTTTGCAGATATGTATCCGCTTATACGGCAAGTGCAGATTGCCACCGACATGAGTAAAGGTGCAGGTGCCAGGCTGGCTGCTATCGACATACCGAAATATGAAGATAATGAAACCAGCTTTGCCGAACTGCAGGCGCGCATCGCTCGAACGATCGCATTCCTGGACACGATAAAACCGGCGCAGCTGGAAGGTGCAGAAGCGCGCGAGATCACCATCAACATACGCAAAACCGACCTCAAATTCAGCGGGCAGGATTACCTGCTGAAATGGGTAATGCCGAATGTATACTTCCATGTCACAACGGCATACAACATTTTGCGCCACAATGGCGTTAACCTGGGTAAGCAGGATTTTCTAGGACACCTGGTCCAGGGGCTGTAAACCAGCTGTCCGGAATCAAGGACTGCTCCCGAAAAATATCCGTAATAAAAATCGTTACCGCGGCTATTGATCCACGATTGGATTCTACAAATCCATCTGCTCCGGCAATGGCAAGTCATGCTCAGGACTTTCCCGGCCCAACTGCAGCAGTTTACCGAAATCCGCTGCCGAAACCGGCCGCCTGAAATAGTACCCCTGGGCACGCTCACAGCCGCATTGCAGCAGGAACTCCGCCTGCTCAAAGGTTTCCACCCCTTCGGCAACCACATGCAGATGCAAACTTTTTGCCATCAGAATAATCGTGCGCACCATCGTTGCATCACTGGCATCACTGGTGATGTCACGCACAAATGACTGATCGATCTTGAGCTGCCGGATGGGAAAGCGCTTCAGATAAGACAATGATGAATACCCGGTACCAAAATCATCCAAGGACAGGATAACGCCCATTGCAGAAAGTTCGTGCAAGGTGGCAAGCGTACGCTCCACCCCCTGCATCAATATGCCTTCGGTCAATTCCAGGTCCAGCACGGAGGGCGGCAAATCATATTTATCCAGCATGCCTTTAACCTGCTGCAGTAAATTATGCTGCCTGAATTGCAGTGCTGAAAGGTTAACTGACATCGTCAGCTCCTTGAACCCGGCATCGCGCCATACGCGGCATTGTTTAATCGCCTGCTCCAGCACCCAGTGATTGATCGATATAATCAAGCCGGTTTCCTCAGCAAGCGGAATGAATTTTTCAGGGTAGACCATGCCCATTTGCGGATGCTGCCAGCGCACCAGCGCTTCACAGCCGATAATGCGCCCATTTTTCAGATTCACCTGTGCCTGGTAATATACTTGCAGCTCATTGCGCTCCAGCGCACTGCGCAATGCAGTCTCCAGCTTAAGCCGTTCATAAGAACTTTCATTCATTTCCGGATGAAAGGTCATATAACAGTTACGGCCGCTTTCTTTAGCCTGGTACATCGCAACATCGGCATATTTAATCAGGCTTTCAGAATCTTGTGCGTGGTCAGGGTAAATCGCGATACCGATACTTGCCGTGATCCGCAGATCATGTTCTTCTATGAAATAAGGCTGGAGGATGGATTGCAATATCTTCTCCGCGACCAGCTCGGCACCGGCAGCGCCGGCATCGCTTAACACCACGATAAATTCATCCCCGCCCTGCCGCGATACGGTATCCTGCTCACGCACACAGCCCAGCAGGCGCTGCCCCACATTCTGAAGCAGCTGGTCGCCCACCCCATGCCCGAGGGTATCGTTAATTTGCTTGAAGCGATCAATATCCAGAAACAGTAGCGATATCTTGGTATCATTCCGCTGAGCCGAGATGATTGCCTGCGCAAGCCGGTCACTGAACAATACGCGATTTGGCAAGCCGGTCAGAACATCATAATGCGCCAACTGCTGAATACGCTCCTGTGCCATCTTGCGTTCTGAAATGTCGCTGAAAATTGCCAGATGATTCATGATTGCACCATGACTATTCCTGACCTGAATAATCGTCAATGCCTCTGGATAAACCTCGCCGCTTTTACGGCGATCCCAGATTTCTCCTTGCCAGCTTCCCGTCTCCAGAATAGCCGCCCACATCTGTTCATAAAACTCTTGCGACTGTAATCCGGAAGAAAGGATTTTCGGATCATTGCCGATTACATCCTCTGCTGTATATCCGGTAATCTCTACAAAGCTGCGATTAACGGACATAATCTTATTATTGGCATCGGTGACTATAATGCCTTCTTTGCTGTATTCAAATACAGTCGCAGCCTGTTCCAGCTTAATTGCCGCTGCGCGTTGCTGCTGCTCTCGGTCAAGATTATCCAGTGCAAACGTAATATCGCTGGCCAGGCCGTTCATCAAGTCGATATGTGCTGATGAAAAGAAATTAGCCTCACAGGAATAAACCGCAATACAGCCATATATTTTGCCGTCACGTGAAATTGGAAATGCGCCCACGGAGTTGAAATTGAATTTCATGGCAGCAGCATGCCAATGTGTATTCACATCCTCAAGAAACCTGTTCAGCACTTTGTGCGAGCCTGCTTGGATCGCAGCGGAAACCGGGCCTTTGCCGTGAAATATGCCTGTATCTATAGAAACCCTGATCAATTTCAGGTAATCAGAAAAGATTCCACTGAATGCGACCGGCTTAACCCAGCCCTCATCATCAGGCACACCGATCCAGACCAGCTCAAAAGGTACGCGTTCTGCCAGGATCTGGCAGATGCCATTGAGCAGCAGCGCCTCATCCTTCTGCCTTACAATAATCTCGCTACTTTCGGTCCATGCCGCGTACAACCTGTTAATGCGGCCTAACTCTCGCTCTGAATGGCTCAATGTGTCCAGCATGCCATTGAAACTCTGCGCAAGCTTGCCTACTTCATCTTTCGTAGCTACATCAGAACGCTGCTCCCGACTGCCGCTTTCAACCAATTTCATGACATGCATCAGATGATACAGCCTGCCGGTCAGGCGCCAGGATAGCCATGCCGCGATCGCAAAAGACGCAATTACCGCCAGCAATGAAAAACCCAGGCCGGTCAACGCCAGTAAATCCAGATTGGCATTTGACGAGCGCCGCGTCATTTCCACGCGTGCCCAGCCTATATGCCGGTTACCTACCCTGATCGGCATGGCCACATCTACCATGGCCGCATCATCCACCAAAGTCGTGAATTCAGCCGGTGCGATCAGCAAATCCCTGCTGACCGTATCATTCACATAACGCCCGATCAGATCCGGGTTAGTCGCCCCCAACACCTCGCCATGCGGCGACAGCACTAACGCAAATTTAAGGTCGGGTGCATCGGTAAACCCATACAGCACTTCCTGCAGGCCCGCGATATCATTAGCCAGCACAGAAGATGCGCTGCTGGCAGCCAATGCACTGGCCAATCCTCTGGCCCTGTCAGCATCTGTGCCATATAAAAAATCCCGCTGCTGGATATACATCAGATAACTGAAACTTGCCATGACCAGTAACGTTGCCAGCCCAAATGACACAACCAGCTGCCTGCGGATAGAATATACCCAGAGACCCATGAAGCGGTTCTGCAGCACTCTGAAAAAATGCAGTAGCTTTACCATTCGATCTCTCGCACCGTACTTGAAAATATTTCGAGAAAATTGACAACAGGCAGGTAGTTTTCATTAACTGCGGGTTCGAATTTTGAAATATGCAGCCGCGCCAGCATGCGCCTGCCTTCTGCCGTATGATTCAGGCTCAGCAGCTGGATCTTGAATTTATCCACAATAGACTGCGGCACATCGCGCCGCGCCACCCAGCTATTGTTAATCAATGGCTCTGTCTGCCATTTGACTTCAAGCTGGCTTGCCATGCCAGGATGCTCGGCACTGAAGGCTTTCCATGGCAAAGGCCAGGTTGCCGCTGCGGCAGCATGTCCGCGCAGCACGTTAAGTATGGCAGACTCCTGGGAACCGACGTAGTGGCTTTCAACGTCAAAATTCACATCAATACCATGCGTGTGCAGGTAATACTGCGGCAGCATGGTCGCTGCAAGCGCGGTTTTAGCAGGATAAGCAACCGTTTTCCCTTTAAGGTCGGTGACATCATGAATGCCGCTACCCTTGTGTACCAGAATAATGCCGCGAAACTCCTCGTCATCGCCCATTTTTGCAAAAACGCGATAGCCATACCTGAAGGCGCGGATCGTCTGATAGGGATTCGGCATAGCGATGTCATAGTAGCCAGCGTAGAGCTTCTTATCAAATTCTTCGTAGTTACGCGCGGCTTCCAGCCTGAAATGCACTTCAGGTATCCTGGCATTTGCGTAATCCAGAATAGGGCCGTAGATTTCCAACAAGCGCTTGGGATTGTGCAGTGGATGTACCCCAACCACATATTCCCTGAGCGTTGTTTTGGATTTTTCGGTAAATGTCGGCTGATAGGCAGCCTCAGGCTGCCTGCCACAGGAAATCAGCGTGATCAGCATTAACGCCCATAGCAAAGCAATCCTAGACATAAAGCGCTCGCATTCCATCACCTGATTTATCCGGGAGGCAGAACATGCATAATGCACAGAATCCTGCCATATGCCCGGGAATATGATCGACTAGGGTCGTTACTGACGATGGTAGTACAGGCTGTAAGTTATTTTTAGCCAAAGAAATCACGAAAGATACAACATGCACCGGAATGAGTACCGCTATACTGCTTGGCCACACCAAGGCTGCTATAGGCAAATTACTCAAATTGTTCCCCGTTCTCATGCTATTGCTTTTATATTTACAATACCGGGCAACAGCAACAATTATGCAGCACTGTAACGAATCACTAGCTATTCGATTAAATCAATTAGTATGCTGATTGTCAAACAAACTAGCCGCAAAAACACGGCATGTAACCCTTATGGGTAGTACCTTTGGGTTAAAATCAAGGCAATTGTTTTTTTGGGCTGTATTTGCAGCGCCTCCATCGGAAAGCACGGGAGTTTTAATGATAGGGATTTTACTGGCAGCAGGTTTTTCCCGCAGATTCGGCAACACCGATAAACTGCTGCAAAAATTGGACGATGGCCGCCCGATAGCACTTGCAGCCGCGGAAAATCTGATCAAGGCAATTCCGCTGACAATTGCGGTACTCAGGCCGGAAAATGTAGAGCTGGCGGGTTTACTGGAGCATGCGGGATTAAAAATCGTTTTCTGCGATCCGCAGCAGACCGAAATGGCGGATAGCCTGTCCAGCGCTATCCGCTATTCGTCCCGGTTCAGTGAATCCAGCACGGGCTTTATAATCGCACTGGCCGACATGCCGTATATCAGCCAGCAAACCATCAGCGCGGTGGCGCACGAACTCGGCGCAGGAGCGGCCATCGTAGCGCCTACCTGCAAAGGGCAACGCGGCCATCCGGTAGGTTTCTCTGCCAAGTTCCGCAGCGCGCTTGAGCAGCTGACAGGCGACGAAGGCGCCCGTGCTATACTTAAACGTCATGCACATGAAATCCAGCTGCTGGAATGTGGTGATGCCGGTATTCTGGCAGATATCGACACTCCGGCAGACCTGATCGCTAAGCCATGCACTTAACTTGAGTCGGATTCCGTTTTGACTGCTGCGCCCGTACCTGAATCAGCTCTGCAAGTATGGCAATCGCGATTTCTGCAGGAGTACGGCTGCCGATAGGCAGACCAACCGGACCGCGCAGCGTTGCGATTTCAGCTTCATTGAGGTCAAACATGCGCATGCGTTCACGCCGTTTTTCCTGATTTTTTTGTGAGCCTAGCGCACCCACATAAAACGCATCTGACTTTAGCGCCTCCAGCAATGCCATATCATCGAGCTTGGGGTCGTGTGTCACAGCGACAATCGCTGTATAAGCATCAGGATTGATTTCGAGTACTGCATCATCAGGCATGGCATAAACCCAGCCAGCGCCCTCCACGTGCCATTCGTCGCGCATTTCTTCCCGCGGGTCGCAGATCAGCACGTCAAAGTCCAGCACCTGCGCCATGCTCGCCAGTACGGAACCAAGCTGGTTAGCGCCGATAATCAGCAAACGCCATTGCGGGCCAAAGTAACTGTGAAACCAGTCATCTTCAATACGCGGCGGCCCTTCCGGGTCAACCTCGGCCAACCTTGCCCGGCCGCTACCGAGATGAACGGAACGCCTGATAAGTTTACGCTGCTCGATACCCTGCAATAAGGATTTCATCTGTGCGGCATCATGCAAAGGCTCTACGGCAATCTGCAAGCGGCCACCGCACGGAATGCCGAAACGCTGCGCATCATGACTGCTGATTCCGTATTCGATGACAGACGGTAACTGCGGCAACTGCTGATGACGTGCTTTATCCGCCAGGTCATCTTCAACGCAGCCGCCAGATACCGAACCTACCAAATGACCGTCTTCACGCACTGCCAGCAAGGCACCGGGCAGGCGCGGGGCAGAGCCCCAAGTCTGCACCACGGTAAACAGATGTACTTTATAGCCGCTGTCCAGCCATTCAACGACGCGCGTTAATACTTCCCAGTCCAGTGACTTCAAGATATTACGCCAGCTGGTTGCCAATCGGCAAGCTGCGGATACGTTTACCAGTAGCCGCAAAGATGGCATTGGCGACTGCCGGTGCAATAGGCGGCACCGCAGGCTCGCCTACACCGCCCATTTTCTCGGTACTTTGCACGATATACGCCTCTACCTTAGGCATATCCGCCATACGCATCACTTTATAATCATGGAAATTTGACTGCTGCACCATGCCATCCTTGAACGTGATCTCGCTCTGCAGCGCAGCGCCCAGGCCGTATGAAACAGAAGATTCCAGCTGCGCCTTCAGCGAATCCGGATTCACGGATAAACCGCAGTCAATCGCACACACCACACGGTGGACTTTAACCGCGCCTTTGTTCACTGAAACTTCAGCTACTTGTGCAACATAACTGCCAAAAGACTCATGCACGGCAATGCCACGGAAAACGCCTTTTGGTAACGGTTTGCCCCAATCCGCTTTTTCTGCCGCAAGATTAAGTGCCGCAAGATGACGCGGATGCGCTTTCAGCAACGCGCGGCGATATTCCAGCGGATCTTTACCCGCCGCATGCGCCAGCTCGTCCACCAGGCTTTCCATCGCAAAAGCTGAATGGCTGTGTCCGACCGAGCGCCACCACAGCACCGGAATACCGGCTTTTACCGTATGCAGGCTCACATGATGATCCGCAATCGCTTTCATATAAGGCGAATCCGCCACGCCTTCAACCGAGGTTGCATCAACACCATCCTTGATCTGGAATGCCTCAAACGGCGTGCCCAGCATGATGGATTGGCCTACTTCCACATGCTCCCATGCAGTAGGCATGCCATCGGCATCCACGCCGATTCTGGCTTTATGCAGGAACATAGGGCGGTAATAGCCGCCTTTGACGTCATCTTCACGGCTCCAGACCGTTTTAACCGGTACGCCGGCAGCTTTCGCCACCTGCACGGCTTCAGACACAAAATCTGCAGCCGGGTTAGCACGGCGGCCGAAGCCACCGCCCAGGAATACGGTATTGATCTTCACCTGCTCGGGTTTCAATCCTAATATCTTTGCAGCGGCCTGCTGGTCTGTGGTTTGCATCTGGGTACCAGTCCAGATTTCACAGCCATCACCAGAAATCTTGACTGCGCAATTGAGCGGCTCCATCGGCGAGTGCGCCAGATAAGGCAGAACATATTCGGCTTCAATGACTTTCGCTGCCTTGGAGATTGCGGCTTTGGCATCACCAGCTTTCGCTGCCGGCAATCCTTCTTTGGCGGCTAAACCGCGATACTCTTCGAGCATCTTCTGTGAGTCAAGGCCGGCATTAGAACCAAGATCCCACTCCACCTTGAGCGCATCACGCCCCTGTTTTGCAGCCCAGTAATTGTCTGCAATCACTGCCACACCGGTAGGCACCTGCACTACATCCTGCACGCCTTTGATCTGCTTGGCGGCAGTCGCATCAAACGATTTCACTGACCCGCCGAACACAGGAGAACGCGCTACCATCGCTGTTTTCAGACCATCGAAATGAATATCCTGGCCGAATATTGCCGTGCCGTTGATTTTCTCGGGACCATCCAGGCGTTTGGTCGCCTTGCCGATGATTTTCCAGTTTTCTGGCGCTTTCAGCGTCACTGCTTTTGGCGTTTCCAGCTTCGCGGCTGCTTCAGCCAAGTCGCCGTAACTGATTTTCTTGTCGCCGCTGATGACAAAGCCATTTTCTGTTTTCAAACCAGCTGCCGCGACACCAAACTCTTCAGCTGCTGCTGCAACCAGAAGCGCACGGGTCAGGGCGCCCGCCTGACGATAGCGGTCAAACTCAGACCACGTGGTTGAAGAGCCGCCCGTGATCTGGATACCATAAGCGGTATGGACGTATTCCGGTGCGGCCTTGGCATGCTCCACCTTGATTTTGCTCCAGTCAGCATCCAGCTCTTCAGCGATAAGCATCGGCAAAGTCGTCCAGATACTTTGACCCATTTCACTATGCGCAAGCATTACGGTAATCGTGTTATCGGTACCGATGCGCAGAAAAGCATTCGGTGCCGGCAGCTTGCCGGCATCTGCACCTGTAGTTTCAGGTGCCGCGCCAGGCAGCAGGAAGCGCTTGGCGTTAGGTATGTTAAAAGCGATCACAAGCCCGCCGACAACCAGTGCGGTAGCTTTGATAAAAGTACGTCTTGAAATATTCAAAGGGGCAGTCATGGTTGGCTCCTTAAGCTAACTTGTTTGCTGCTTCGTGAATCGCAGCACGAATACGCGGGTAGGTGCCGCAGCGGCAGATATTGCCGCTCATGGCGGCATCGATATCTTCATCTGTCGGATTCTTGTTGGCAGTCAGTAGCGCTGTTGCAGCCATGATCTGGCCTGACTGGCAATAGCCGCATTGTACGACGTCGACCTCGCCCCACGCCGCCTGCACGGCCTGGCCGACTTTGTCATTATGAATATCTTCTATCGTGGTGATTTTTTTACCCACTGCCGCAGCAACCGGCGTAATGCATGAGCGTATTGGCTGACCATCCAGATGCACGGTACAGGCGCCGCACTGTGCCATTCCGCAGCCAAATTTGGTACCTGTCAGATGGACGATGTCGCGTAGCGCCCATAAAATAGGCATGTCTTCCGGTGCATCGAGTTGTTCTTCTTTACCATTGATATTTAAGGTAATCATGATGAGTGGCCTCGCAATCCAAAAATTAATTTTGATTCTTTAAAATAAAAACAGTATATCTTATCGAGAAAATTACCGTATCAGATATTCTATTTCAACGATAAAAAAGTTTGATGACACTCAAATGACAACCCTGGCGCGCAACGGTTCAAGCAGGTGCGACAATCCGTTATGGTCTATTTCCTGCATCAGCGCCAACAGCCGTCCAAGCTCGCCCGCAGGAAAGCCTTCGCGCGCAAACCAGTTCAGGTATTGTCCGGGGAGGTCGGCAAGCAGCCTGCCTTTATATTTACCATAAGGCATGGCATAACTGACTAACAGCTGTAGGTCTTCAGGCTTCATAGGGAATTGTAAATCTAATTAATTAGTTGCTTCCCCGGCGGGGGCAGTAACGGTTCGGTCAATGATTCTACAAGTTAATTGCTTGCAGAACCGTCTAATAAGTAAATTAAATCTGCTGCGGGAGGTGCCTGCAAACACCTCCCGCAACACTGAATAATTGACAGCTAACGGTCTTGCCCACGCCCGCCATCACCCTTATCACGACCCCGCCCCGGCTGCCTGAAGCGTTCCTGCGTGATAGGCTCGCGCGGTTGATAGCGGTAGTTCTCATTGCGGATCGAGTGCTGGCGTTCATCATCACGTGGATAGCGTTCACCGGAGTATTGCCGCTGATAACCAGGAATCGGTGCAGGCTCAGGTACAGAACGCTGCCTCCACTGATCAGGCGCAATATGCCTGCGCTCCCAATCACGTCCCCAACGCTCATCCCAGCGCGGTGATGCATCGGTATGCCAGCCGCGAAAATAAGGCGGGGGCTGGCGATAGTAACGCACCGGAACCTGCAGCACATATATAGGTACGCGGTAATGCTCTACATACCCCCATGGCCCGTTATACCAGCTGCTTGCATACCAGCGGTCACCGGAAAACACCCAATACAGGCCGTCATAAAAGAAATAATTGAGGCGAATATCCGGATCATAGTAAACAGGATAGCCCGGCACCAGTACCAGGCGCGGAAACACCGGCACATTGAAGCCTACGCTCACCGAAACATGATCGGGATGGTGCGTACTGACACACGAGGTAGTCGCCACACCTGCAAATAAAGACAATACAATCAATAAATAGCGCATTTTTAGCTCCTATTTAACAAATGGATTTTGCCTGGCCTGGCACAGACGATGGCAATCCCGATTAGCGGCGACCGATCAGAAGCCCGACCAGCAGACCTACGCCGGCAACAATACCCAAATTCCGCCACGGGTTTTCGCGCACATAATCATCAGCCACTCTTGATACTTGCCGGCCTTTATTCAGGAATGCAGCTTCAGCATCCACCATCCTGGCTTTCATGGCCTCAACGGTATCTGACGCTTTAGTCTGTACTTTCACTATCTCGGCTCCGCGCTGACTGGCGGTAGCCCTGATCAAGGCATCCACATCTGACAGCACCACATTAAGGTCGGCCACCAATCGCTGCCCGGCAGCAGCGGGGCTATTCTCTTTATCAGGTAAATTGACATTATTCATTGCTATTTACTCCATACCAATGTGTAAACGTGATGAGTATGAATCAAACGCGGGCACAAGTCTGTACGGTCTGACACGTACGGCAAAGCCACAGGGCATGCAGAAACTTATGCAAATAATCAACCGCTTATCAATGTATTACCAGCGTGATATATACAAGACTGCGAACGCGGACCTAAAACAGGTCAGCCTGCGCTGCCGGTGGTGCGGCCAATAACGCAGGTACGTCAATCTCGAAGATTCCCAGCTTTCCCGGGCATGGCATCAGCGCCAGCGGCCTTGCCTGCTCAAACAGGAAACCGAAGTACTCCTGATGCACACCGCCAAAATGAACGCGCTGCTCGCGGCTGATGCCTTGCGGCAATTCTCCCGGGCGGCAGCAAAGTACCAGATTGGCGATACCGACCACACCGCCGAGGCCGAGCTTATCCCGGTCAGGAATCGGGACATCGGTATTCATCTTGATATAGCGGTAATACTCTTCGTAAATACCCTTGCTGGCATGAATCAATATCGGCCCGCGGTATTGGGTTCCCCAGGTGCGGTCATCCACCAGCAAATAGCCATTGGCAATCAGCCATGCATAAGGCTGCTTGAGCGAAAGCGCTTTTGCCATGCCTGTGGGGAGTGATAAAGACATTGCGTATTTTTAACGGAAAACTGCAATTTCCTGTGCGGATTCACTGCAATGCGGTTGTATCCAACACGTTGAAAGCTGCATTTTGGATGGTATTTAAGGAGGTATAAGATGGTGCCGGATGTCGGAATCGAACTGACGACCTTCGCATTACAAGTGCGCTGCTCTACCAACTGAGCTAATCCGGCGGGGTATTGATTATGTACTGAACTGGGTGCGCATTATACCTAAATTATTTACAAAGTGTGCTATTTCAACCCAAAGTAATCATTTGTTTACGGTACGTATATGTTGCATCAATACATAAATCTTGCAGCAAATTAAAGTCATGTTATATTCTGTAACTAGCGCTGCTTAAATCTGTCTGAATTGAATCAGGCGGCTTTATAATTTGAACTGGATCCTCGCACAGGAGAAGTCAAAATGAACACGCTATCCACTATCAAAGGCATTCTATTCGATTTAGATGGTGTACTCTTTGTAAGCTCCACCCCGATTGAAGGTGCGATTCAAGCTGTTGCAGACATCAGGGCCAGCGGCGTCCCATGCCGCTTTGTTACCAACACCAGCACTTTATCACTCACTTCCCTGCACAAGAAAATAAGCCAGCTGGGCTTTTCAATTCCTGAACATGAGATTATCAGCGCACCACAGGCTACCCGGTTATACCTCAATGGCCTTAAAGATCCGGTCTGCCGTTTTTTACTCGCGGATGACGTAAAAAAAGATTTTGATGGATTGCGTCAATCCGACATCGAGGCAGACCACATCATCGTCGGTGACATTGGCAACGCCTGGTCGTACCAGCTGCTCAACGAAGTTTTCAATTGCCTGATGCAGGGTGCAAAACTGATTGCGATCCATAAGAACCGCTTCTGGCAGACCGAACATGGCCTGCAAATGGATATAGGCGGATTTATCGATGGGCTGGAATACGCCAGCGGCACGAAAGCGATGATTATTGGAAAACCTTCTGCCGACTTCTTCCAGATTGCTTTAGACCACATGGGGCTAAAGGCTCATGAGGTTGTAATGATAGGTGACGATATAGATGCAGACATCGGTGGCGCACAACAGGCCGGCCTGAAAGGCATTCTGGTCAGAACCGGCAAGTATCGTAAAAACTACGCCGAGCTGTCTGCCGTGAAACCGGATCTCACAATTGACTCCGTCGCAGGCCTGCCGGACGCATTAAAGCGTATTCAACACAAATAGCAGGCACTCACTTACATTCAGAGCAATAGACCAAGGCCTACTTAGCACGCATTTGATCACAGGAGGCCCTCAAGACTTTGAAGGATGACTTGATCAGCAGCACAGACAACACCAGCCCCACTGCGGTATCGGCCCACCCCAGATTCGTGATCCACACCAGTATCGACGCGACAATAATGGAGGCATTATTCAGTATATCGTTTCTGGAGCATTCCCAGACAGAACTCATATTGATGTCTTGCTCGCGGTATTTTGTGAGCAGGAAATAGCAGGCGAAGTTCAACAACAAAGCAATGAACGCAACCGCCCCCATTGCCTCAAACACAGGTACCGTATTATCAATAATGTGCAGAATGACCTGGCTTAACACAAATAGCGCTCCCAGCAAGATCAAACAACCTTTAACAAAGGCCACTCTCGCTTTCATCTGATTGCTTTTATATACAACATATAAACTTAATGCGTATGTGACCGCATCGCCAAAATCATCAATGCTCTCTGACATCAGGCCTGTAGAATTGGCAGCCCAGCCATAAAAAGCCGTCAAGCAGAACAGCAGGATATTGATCAGCAATACAATCTTTAAAGTTTTAGATTGTTTCACTTTCATCGCTTCCAGCGCGCAGGCTTTATTTTCACAACAATCAGCCATTTCACCATTCCCTAAAATTGAACCGGACGATTAATCATACACCGCGATCAAATAAAATAATTGCTTAAAGATTTACTGGCACGCTACTCACCTGATTAATGATTTTACTTAGCCTGCATTCATGAACAGCGATAGTGCTTTGAAGAACATGCGGTTCATAATGCAGTCATACAAACACGATAGCCTGTTGTTTAAACAGGTCAATACCAAGGAGAATATTATGTGGACAAAACCAGCTGCAACTGAAATGCGTTTCGGTTTCGAAGTAACAATGTACGTAATGAACAAATAATCATTGTTCCGGTACGACACAAAGCCTGGCCTCTGCCAGGCTTTTTTGTTTTATGCTGCGCCGGTCTGTGCTTAAAGTTTCCCCTATCCTGACTTTCTCAAGCATTCCAGTAGCTTAGCACCCATATCCCCATGCACCCCACAGCGTTATCCACAGAAACTGTGGAAGCAGCTGCCGGCAGGTACGGTCAGTTATTTTCATGATGACTTGCCGTGATATAAAATCTATCTGGTTTCAATTGTGCCAGTGAGGGTTCCAGAGCTGCGTAACCCTGATCATCAGGCTTTACCCAAAGGTTCAAATGCCGCGCTGACATGCGCACCTTCCATACCTTTCACCAATACAGTCAGATGATGGTTGAGTTCAGCCAACACTAACGGATTCAAACGCATCAGCGCATCTGGCAGCATGCCGCGGTGAGGCAATGGTGCTTTAGCCAGAATGTCACGACCCTGGCCTGTCAGCATAATATGAACCACCCTGCGGTCACTAGTACTCCTGACTTTTTCGATATAGCCATCCACCTCCAGTTTATCCAGCAAATTGCTGGCGGTAGACTGATGAATCGACATGCGGGTTGCCAGCTCAGTCACTGTTAATTTATCTGATTCTGCAGCCTCTGCCAATGCCCATAGTGATGCCCCGCCAATACCGGCAACTTTCTCAATCTCGTGAAAATGGCGGTTTGCCGACTTGAAGATAATTCGAAACAGCTTCAGCGCATCAAGTGCTGCATCCTTTGCGTTGCCGCTGCTTTGGGTGTTATTCATGATTAAATTATTTTCTAATGTATGTATTAAATTAAAACGCCAGCCAAGCCCAGCTATAAATATGCTTTGCTGCATGCCGGCTGCCTGCAATAACCCGGTTCCAGGTGGTCTCGGATAATTACTGATTGTATTGCGGCAAATACATTTGTACAATAATATATAAATACATTTGTACAATAGTATATATAAGGGGATCAGTACGCATCCAGTAACAGGATGCGGTGTTTTTTGTTCTATTTTAAAAAGGATCTATATGTCTAAAGCACTGATCATTTCTGACGAGATCAACCTGACCAATCAGCTGGATACCAGCTTCAGAAACATCGGATGGACAACGGAAGGCATCAGCCTGCTGGCAATACTGAAACGGGGCAGTGAATTCCTGCTGGATAAATGCTGCACGATACTGGTTGTTGATACGGATTTAATCTGGTTTGGCGGTTTGAGCCAGGAAATGGATGCCTTCATCAAGAACTTCGCCAGGAACACATCGCTCTACCTGATATTCAAGGGTGAATATGAACCGATATTCGACAATTGGGTTAAACACGCCAAGAAAGTATTTAAAGCCGCCATGCATCCACAAAATGCGCAGCGCGCCATAGAAGATATCATTCTTTTTGAGACAAGCTTCCTACCCGGAACTGTCTCCCACTCCCGGATGAATTCCATTTAATAACCAGCAACCTGCAGCCCAGGCCGGGTTTAGGGCATGCTGAATGACATGAAACAATGTTCAGCCTGCGCCGTCAACTAACCCGGCTGAAACATGGCTGCATACACAAGGCCGTATCCGGCCAGAGCGCTCTCGATACTGTAAAAGACCTGAACGGCAAGCCCATGGGCTTTGACTCATCGGAGCAATTGATACATGAACGATTTTTTTGAGGCTTGATAACACTGATGAGTAATTTATTATTAATATGCGCAGACACTGCGATAAGCGACAATATCATTCACAAAATGGGCGGCGAATATACGATATGGCATGTAGCGCACCAACAGGATGCAATGGCATGGCTGAAAAAACAGCAGCCTGAATCCATCATTATGGATCTGGATTTACTGGGCGATACTGCACATGATGTGCTGGACCAGGTTAATGTATCCACATCTGATAGCTGCACCTTGATTATCGGCTTATGTGAAAACCCGGAACCCCTTTCGCCTGCACTGGCAAACAGGCTCGACCAGCTGGTTCTGCATCACTCTATATAAGCGCTGCATTCCGGTAGTGACTGCCAATTAAAAAAGCCTGGATAAATCCAGGCTTTTTAGTCTTTATAGTGGCGTGGACAATTTCAAGCCAACGATACCGGCAAAAATGAGCAGCAAACTAACTACCCTGCCTGTATTTACGGCCTCGGAAAACAAAAATATCCCGCATATTGCGGTTCCAATAGCGCCGATTCCAACCCAAACCGCATAGGCGGTACCAACCGGCAGTGACTTCATTGCAACACCAAGCAATCCCACACTCAGCACCATGGCCAACACAGTACCGAATGTAGGCCAGAATCGCGTGAAACCGTATGTATACTTTAACCCCACTGCCCATACGACTTCCAATAGACCTGCTGCAACAAGAATAGCCCAACTCATAAAAAACACCTCTCAAGAAAATTGGGTCGTCCCTAAAGATTAAGCATAACGACGGGGTCGTCCCCGCCTGCAATAGAGTTTAACATTAGAAACCGCAGCAGCCAATGATCGACATGCACTCATCCTAAGCGGCCTGGCAAGCCACGCATTACTGATACAGTTAACCTGGCCTGTTTAACTGAGTTTACTTATCCAGACGTCTGCGGGATCCGGCCTGCTGTAGAAATAGCCCTGATGCAGCACTTCAGCCCTGGCATTGAGGAATGCGGCCTGTTCAAATGTTTCCACGCCTTCAGCAACAACATTCAGCTTCATATGCTTGGCAACCGCGAGTACAGACTCAACCAGCGCAGCGTCATCAGGGTCTGTCGGCGCATCCTGCACGAATGTTTTATCGATCTTTAACTCATGTATGGGAAGACGCTTTAAATGACTGAGTGAAGAATATCCGGTACCGAAATCATCCAGGGAGAAGTGGATACCTAGTGCTGTCAGCTCCAGCATTTTGGCAATCACATCGTTAACGTTATGAATCAGCAAACTCTCGGTGATTTCCAGTTTAAGGTGCGTAGGGTCAGCTCCCGTGTCGGAAAGAATCTGCTTAACATTTGCAACAAACCCGGTTTTCCGGAAATGCCTGGGACTGATATTTACAGAAATACTGATAGGCTTATAGTATGTTTCAATGCCAGCCAGGACTTTACATGCCTCTGTGAGTACCCAGACATCAACATCCGCTATCAGGTCCGTTTCTTCCGCAACAGGAATAAACATTGAAGGGAGTACGCGCCCCCGCGTCGGGTGCTGCCAGCGCACTAGGGCCTCTGCCCCCATAACCGTGCCGGATGCATTCACCTGTGATTGCAGATACAACCTTAACTCGCCAGCAACAATCGCCTTGCGCAACTCTCGTTCTATCTGGAATTTTTGCTCAACATGGCTAGCCATCATCGGCTCAAAAATCATTGTCTGATTCCCGCCATCGTGCCTGGCGCGATGCATTGCCGTGTCAGCACGGCGCAATACATCTCCCGCGGTGTCTCCGGCCACCCTTGGGAACGTGGCAATCCCGATGCTGATAGAAATAAAAACCTCATCTTTTCCGATATAAACCGGAAACTTCAATGCGGTATGGATCTTGTTGGCCATGTTCAGCGCAAATACATCAATATCCTGGGCTTTCTCGAAAACACCTTTCAGCAACACGGAAAATTCAGCTGCTGTATTTCTGGCTAAGGTATATTCAGAATCAATTACAGTGACAAGCCGGTCCGCCAACGCACAAAGCAGCATATCGCCAGCAGCGTGACCGCGCGCATCGTTAATTGTCTTGAAGCGGTCAACACTGAACAGTATCAATGCACCATGATGCTCAGGCGTTTTACATGCCCCCAGAAAATTATTGATATTCTCGATCTGGAACAATCGATTGGGAAGTGCCGTGACAGAGTCGTAATATGCCAGGCGATGAAGGGCACGTCTTGCATCTTCTTTTTCATCATAATCCTGGAACAGCAAGCAAACCAGCAGGGTGGCGACTGGGTAAACCAGCAACACCGTGGGGCCTAGCGATATTGCGACTTTAATGCCATTGGCGCCTGGCAGCAGCAGAAAAAGCAGCAATACTATCGTGTGTACCGTAAATCCGGCCACAAACAACTGCAGCAGGCTGAAATTGATTTTAGATTTTTTCCGATAGTAATAACAGAACAAACCCATCACGGCGGAAACGACTATGACAGCCACGCCGACATAAACGCCGGCACCGCCGAGCCATATCCGGTAAGCTCCGATCACTGAGGCGCTGATAGACGCGACGATAGGCCCGCCAAACAGACCGGCGACAAACAATATGATCGAACGCCCGTCGAATATGATGCCATCGGCGTAATGAAGCGGGGTCATCATGCCGATCAGCCCCACAATGCCGAATATCAACCCGAACACGAATCTTTGCGACACGGTATCAACGTTATATCTTGATACCGTAATTTTGAAAAGCATGGTAAGCACAACTAATAATGAAACATTATTAATCAGTTCTATAAAAAACATATGCCCCCTGATGCTTGACCCTGAATGCAGCACATCATAACTTACTATGCTCCGGGAGTAATGGTCAGCCGTGATATTAAGATGAGAAAAGATAAAGTTTCTGCCATCCTCCCCATATTCAGAAAGCTGAAACTTTTAAAAACAACTACCCTAGACAGACCTTGTAGATGTAATATCAAACTACGCAGTGATCCATCACAAGCGGTCATAGTTTAGAAATCATCCTAATAATTAAATATATTGATAGTCGAATCCGGCATGGTCACATCTGCAGTCATTCTCGTTATCTCATTTTCTGTAGCATTGATCATGAGCGGCATACTATTCGTTATTGCCCGCAATTATCCCAAGAACATCCACGGCCTGAGCCAATGGTATCAGTCATCATTTTTTCTGGCGCTGGCACTGCCCTTATTTCTAGCCAGAGGCCACATCCCGGATCTGTTAAGTATCGTTCTGGCAAACCTGCTGATTCTAGTTTGCTTCATGCTGATGAATTCGGGCACCCGCAAATTCGCCGGTGCCCGTGCATATAACAACAAACTGCTGTTCCTGTTTGTGTGGGTATATATCCTGCTGTTCACATGGTTTACCTACGTACAGCCCAATATAGCAATGAGGGTCGTATGTTTAAGCTTATTTACGCTTGCGGTCACGCTTGACCAGCTCATTCTGGTGCTGAAGAAACTCCCCTCCACGACCGGAAGGAACATGCTGATCCTCGCATTGGCAGGCATGATCATTACCAGGGTAGCCCGCCTCGCAAGCCTGGCGCTGGGTTACGACGCGCCGACCAGCGTTCTTGATTCATCGATCTCCCAACTTATATTCCTGGCTACACCGGCAGTCATGATTCCGCTGGCAACCATCAGCTACATCATGCTGGCTACTGAAAGGCTGCATCAGGACCTGGAATATATGAGCCACCATGATGATTTAACCGGCTGTCTTAATAAAAAAACCGCAACCAGGGAACTGGAGCGAGAAATCAGCCGTGCCCGGCGCTATCACCATACATTCTCGATCATGATGATCGATCTGGATAACTTTAAAAACATTAATGATACTTACGGCCATCTGGAAGGCGACAAAGTGCTTGTCGACTTCGCACAGAATGCCAAAGCCGCCATACGGGAAACCGACCAGATCAGCCGCTTCGGCGGTGATGAATTCCTGATTCTCCTGCCCAATACATCGATCAGGGAAGCCTTGCTTTCATCGGAGCGCATCCATGATGCAGCCAAATCCTCCTCTACCAGAAGTTGGTCAGCCAGCATCGGCATTTCAGAATGGCAAGGCCACGACGACTCATTGGATGCTTTACTAAACAGGGCTGACAAATCGCTTTACCTGTCTAAAAGACTCGGTAAGAATCAAACGCAGATTGACCAGCTTGCTGTATTAACATAACGCATGACAGAACGTATCGCACATCATTTCGAGAATGGACACTGATTGAGTAATTTATTAGCCGAAAAACTTGTGATTGCCGTTTCATCACGCGCCTTATTCAACCTGGATGAGAGCCATGCGATCTTTGAGAACGCGGGCGTGGACGCCTACTGCCAGCACCAGATTGATAATGAAGACGTTGCGCTTAAACCTGGCGTCGCCTTTAACCTGGTAAAGAAACTGCTCGCGCTTAACGCGGTCGATCCGGCCAACCCACGGGTAGAGGTAATTCTGCTGTCACGCAACAGTGCAGATACCGGCTTACGGATTTTTAACTCCATCCAGTATCATCAGCTCGATATCGGGCGTGCCGCCTTTACCAAAGGCGCAAGCACACACCCCTACATCTCGGCTTTTGGTACCCACCTGTTTCTTTCTGCCGATCCGGATGATGTGCGTAAAGCGCTTGAGGCCGGCTTTGCTGCGGCAACCATCATGTCCTCTACCTCCACCGAAGTTGTGGATGCAACACATCCATCGCAATTACGCATCGCTTTCGATGGTGATGCAGTGCTGTTTTCAGATGAATCTGAACGCATTTACAAACAAAGCGGCCTGGATGCATTTCAAAACAACGAGGCAAAAGCCGCTAAACAGCCTTTATTAGGTGGGCCGTTCAAGAATTTCCTGGCGATGTTGCACCAGATCCAGCTCGACTACCCGGAAAACGCATCTCCAATCCGCACCGCATTGATTACGGCACGTGCCGCACCCGCACATGAGCGCGTCATTCGCACCCTGCGCGCATGGAACATCCGGATTGATGAAGCCCTGTTCCTGGGGGGAAAAGATAAAGGTGTATTTCTTAAAGCGTTTGGCGCAGATATTTTCTTTGATGACCAGCGCAAACATTGCGACTCGGCGCGCCAGCACGTAGCAACAGGGCATGTGCCACATGGCGTTGCGAACGAACCTGAAGAGTCAGAAAAACCGAACGGATCAAAAAAATAGCCCGGTACAATTATCTATACTTGACGGCGTTCAATATGATTCGACATAAAAAAAGGAGCCGAAGCTCCTTTTTTACTGATTGGCTCTGCCGCCAATCATTCAAACATATTTAAATCTGGTCGGCGTGGAGAGATTCGAACTCCCGACATCCTGCTCCCAAAGCAGGCGCGCTACCAGGCTACGCTACACGCCGAAGGCCGGCAATATACTGCTAACAAGCCATCCAGTCAATAACACGTTTGATTTAATCATAAATTAATATGGGCTTATCTATCATCCGTATGATGTATTTGCCTGGAATAATGTTTTAATGATGATTAAACCCACACTCTTAAAATAGATTAATTTTATAAAATTGATGCGCGTCAATTCCTATTGCATGCAATCTCACTAACATGACATTACAGTAGTCCATATTCATCAATTTATTCCGTTCACTGATCTTTTATTTGGATGAAATAAATAAAAACAGAAAGAGGAAATCATGAAAAAGATTAAACTATTTGCTTTGGGGACAGCACTTTGCATGGCTAGCCTGGCCCAAGCGGCGCCGACGCCTAAAGCCGGCAGCAGTAAAATCTCAGGCCAGGAAATCGCGATACTGACCGATGCACCTGCCGTACCTCCGCGCATCACGAGAAAACACGCGACCAAAGTGGTGGTGAATCTGGAGGTCAAAGAAGTTGAAGGCCGCCTGGCCGATGGCGTAAGTTATACCTTCTGGACTTTTGGCGGCAAAGTGCCAGGCAAATTCATCCGTATCCGCGAGGGGGATGAAGTGGAATTCCACCTGAACAACCACCCGGATAACAAAATGCCGCATAACATTGACCTGCATGCAGTCACCGGCCCCGGCGGCGGCGCGGCGGCATCACTGACTGCACCAGGCCACAGCTCGGTATTTTCGTTCAAGGCACTCAATCCGGGCCTGTATGTTTATCACTGCGCTACCGCACCGGTCGCCATGCACGTAGCTAACGGCATGTACGGCCTGATCCTGGTAGAACCTAAAGAGGGCATGTCTAAAGTTGACCATGAGTTTTATGTCATGCAAGGCGATTTCTACACCCAGGGTAAAAACGGCGAACAAGGCCTGCAGGCGTTCAGCATGGTTAAGGCAATCGAAGAAGAACCTGAATATGTCGTGTTTAACGGTTCAGCCGGTTCATTAACCGGGGATAACGCGCTGAAAGCGAAAAAAGGTGAAACCGTCAGGCTGTTTGTCGGTGTCGGTGGCCCCAACCTGACCTCATCTTTCCATGTTATTGGCGAGATCTTTGACAAACTCTATGCAGAAGGCAATACCGACCGACCTGCCAAAAACATCCAAACCACGCTGATTCCTGCCGGCGGTGCTGCTTACATGGAGTTCAAGGTGAATGTACCCGGCACATACATTATGGTGGATCATTCACTGACCAGGGCATTCAACAAGGGGGCTTTAGGCATGCTTAAAGTATCCGGCGATGAAGACAAAACCATCTACTCCGGCAAGATGACAGATGAAGTATATCTGCCAGAAGGCAGCAGCATGAGAAACACTGCAGCACCACAAGCACAGGCCCCTACCGCTAAAACCAAAGCTGACCGTATCAAACTGGGTGAGGGCATTTACAACACCAACTGCGCCGCCTGCCACCAGACCACGGGCGTAGGCGTACCGCAAGCGTTCCCGCCACTGGCTAAATCCGATTACCTGTCAGGCAGCAAGGCACCGGCTATCAAAGCGGTTACCGGCGGCCTGCAAGGCAAGTTAGTGGTCAACGGCAATGAATATAACGGCGTGATGCCTTCATGGAGCTTGAACGATGAAGAAGTCGCCAATGTGCTGACCTATATCTACAATAGCTGGGACAATGGCGGCGATGAAGTCACGCCGGAAGATGTAAAAAAACACCGTATCAACCCTGTGAAACATGAAGAGTAACAAACCATCCTGCATATCCATGCTGGTACTGTCTAGCTGCCTGTTTTCGGCAGCGGCAGTATCGGCAGAGGATATGGTACTGGTTCCGGAGAGCAGCTTCACGCCCTTTTTCCTGAAAAGAGATAATGCCAGCAGCAGTTCAGCCGCAGCAACCAAAATCAGTGCATTCTGGCTGGATGCTACCCCGGTGACCAACGGCAAGTTTCAGGCGTTTGTGAACAAATACCCCGACTGGCATAAATCGAACATCAAGAAAATTTTCACTGATTCACACTATCTTGAACATTGGCAAAACACGCAGGGCTCAGCCGATACAGCAGACCTCGACAAACCTGTCGTGAATGTATCCTGGTTTGCGGCAGAAGCTTATTGTGAAGCACAGGATAAACGCCTGCCCACCACCGACGAATGGGAATATACCCTGACTGATAACGACCGTGATAAGGAAAATCTGCAGCAGCGGATCATGAGCTGGTATTCAGTGCCAAACAAGGAGCTACCAGCTGTCAGGGCTAACCCAGCCAACGGCTTCGGTGTATTTGACCTCGCGGGCGTGATATGGGAATGGACTGCCGACTTCAACAGCTACATGGCTCCGCCCGATTCAAGAAACTCAGGCGACAAAAACCTGTTTTGCGGGAGCGGCAGCCTTAACGCCAGCAACCTTGGCGATTACGCCGCTTTCATGAGGTACTCATACCGGGAAAGCCTGAAAGGCAACTTTACAGGTAAAAATCTAGGATTCCGCTGTGCAAAGGATGCAAAATGAAAACGAATTTAAAGAGTAAATTATTGCCATTACTGACAGCCAGCGCTCTGGCATACAGTTTTTCTGCCTTCGCTGAAAATCACGAACACCATCATCACCAGCATGAAACCACACTTTCTGCACCTGGTCTTTCAACGCCAAGCACAGATTCTGTATTCAACATCACCGACAGCTGGACCGCCGCAGACGGCAAGGCTTTCCAGCTCAGCAAGCTGGGCGGCAAGCCCACAGTAGTGGCCATGGTCTACACCTCGTGCCAGTATGTGTGCCCGCTCACGGTACAGAACATCAAGCGTATAGAACGCTCGCTCTCTGCGGCAGAGGCTGGAAAAGTGAACTTTGCCTTATTCTCGTTCGACCCGCAGCGAGACACTCCGGCAAAACTCACAGAATTTGCAAAGCTGCATTCCATCACTTCGCCATCCTGGGTATTGGCACAGGGCAGCGAAAGTGCGGTTCGCAAGCTTGCAGTCACACTGGGCATCAAATACAAAAAAGTACAGGCCGGCGATTATGAACACGATGCCACGATTTCTATCCTGGATAGCAACGGCGTGGTCAAATTCCAGGCGGATGCGATGAACAAGAATATCAATGACGCGACTGACGCACTGAAAGCACTACTGCATTAAAGGTCGGCAAAAATAATGACTCTGATTCTTAACCATTTAAACACCGATGAGCAGCGCATCTATACAGCGCTGCAATCCGTGATTGACCCCGAAATCGGCGAAAACCTGATCGACCTTGGCCTGGTGTATGGCATTAAAATCCATGACAACATCGCTACAGTCACGTTTACCATGACTTCATACGCCTGCCCGATGTCCGAAATGGTGATTGAAGGCATCGAAGACGCGGTCAGTAAAGCGCTCAGTGAGGGTGTGGAGCTTGACCTGCATTTAGTATGGGAACCGGCATGGGAACCCGCAATGATGTGCGAACAGGCAAAACAGCGGCTGGGCTGGGATTGATTCAGCCAAGATTTACATTAAATGGTGTCATTCCTGCATGCCAGTATTTGGCATCATCGCAGAATATATGTGCTTAAGCACATTATTCATGCGCGACAGCCTTGCTGATAGTATCTCGTTATGAAAACCAATCTTGCAGTACGCTACCGTATGCCTATATTAATGGCAGGCTTCATCAGCCTGATGTTTGGCATGTATATTGGCCTGACGCGCCTTGGCTGGAACTTCCCCTTATCATTCGCGACGCAGTTTTCACTGCATGGCCCGCTCATGGTGTGCGGCTTTCTCGGTACCGTGATTAGTCTTGAGCGTGCCGTTGCCATCGGTGAGCGCTGGGCCTATAGCAGCCCGTTGGCTTCTGCTACCGGTGCTATTTTATTAATCGCAGAGGTCAGTTCCCCCATCGGCGCTATGCTTGCAGTGATTGCCAGCGCCATTCTGAGTGTCGTCTCAATCAAGATATTTTTCAGGCAGCGCGAATTATTCACTTTCACCTTACTAATCGCCGCCTTGTGCTGGTTGCTGGGCTGTCTATTGTGGCTTTACGGCTTTAGTCTAGCGCAGGTAATACCGTGGTGGATGGGCTTTCTGATTATCACCATAGTGGGCGAGCGCCTTGAGTTATCAAGATTCATGCGCCCCACTTACGACAGCAAGATTTTATTTGTGTTAGCTCTGTTGCTGTTTTTGGCTGGTGCCAGCTTTGCATCGCTCAGCGCATGGCCAGACTTTCACTTACTTTCTGTCTCGCTGATTGCCATGACGCTATGGCTGATACGTAACGATATCGTACGCCACACCATCAAACAGCAGGGGCTCACTCGCTATATCGCTGCCGCATTGATCTGCGGCTATGTTTGGCTATTGGTCGCGGGCATTATTGGCGTGAGTCTGCCGCAGCTCAATGCCGGCTCAAGTTACGATGCCTTTACCCATGCCATCTTTCTGGGCTTTGTATTTTCCATGATATTCGGCCATGCACCGATTATCTTTCCAGCCATTACCAAAGTAAAAATCCCTTACCATCCCAGTTTCTATTTACCGCTGATTTTGCTACAGGCATCGCTACTGCTCAGATTAAGCGGTGATTTTTTGTATGCGGCAAACTTGCGCAAGGCCGGTGGAATTTTACATGCAGTGACCATCACACTTTTCATATTGGTGCTGGCCGTCAGCGTAATCCGTAATAAAAATAAATCTGTGTGATTCCCGGCAGTTTCATTGCATAATCAAGCCTATGTTTTTTCTGAGGTCTGAAAATGAATAAAGCCTTCATATCACAAACCCTGTCAGATTTTTTTATGTTCAAAGAACTGGCTGCTGAACAAATAGAAACCATCGCAGGGCACTCCCAGCTGATTGAATTCCCCAAAGGCACCTCAGTTTTCAATCGCGGTGATGCGGCGGTCGGGCTTTATATTTTATTGGAAGGCCAGTTAAAACTGGGCGTCACCTCCCCGCAGGGCAGTGAAAAAATCATCAGCATTGTTTCCCCCGGCGAAAGTTTTGGTGAGGCTATTTTGTTCCTGGAGCGGCAGTTTCCTGTATATGCGCAAGCAATATTGGACTCCCAGGTGTTACTCGTGCCCAAGAGCCTGATATTTTCGATGCTGGATCATGACCCGCTGTTTTCACGCAAGATGCTGGCTGGCCTTTCCATCAGGATGCACCAGCTGGTGCAGGATATAGAGATGCTGTCGCTACAATCATGCACGCAGCGCTTTATCGGTTACCTGCTGCAAATCAGCGCGGATGCACCCGATGCAAGCAATATCACGCTGCCAGCCAGCAAAACCACCATTGCCTCATTACTGAACCTGACGCCGGAAACACTTTCGCGCACGCTGGCTAAGCTGCAGCAGCTGGAATTGATAGAAGTAAACGGTAAAGACGTCATGATTACCGATGTTAAGAAACTACGCCGCTACGACTTGACCGTTTAACGCGTCATCTGCGCATAAAGCAGTGGCAATTCTTTCGGCAGGTCTGCAGGATTGCGGATCACCACATAACCGCCTGCGCCAAACAAATGCGGCAGATAATCACTGGCTTCAGTATCGATCGTGACACAGAATGGCCGCAGCCCCAGTTTCTTGGCCTCCAGTAACGCCACGCGCGTATCTTCAATGCCGTAACGCCCCTCGTACTGGTCGAGATCATTTGGTTTGCCGTCCGTCAGTATCAGCAGCAGGCGCTGGCGCTTTTTCTGCTGTACCAGCAAGCTTGATGCCTGCCTGATTGCGGCGCCCATGCGCGTGTAATAACCGGGTTTAATCGCCGTGATGCGGCCGCGTACCTGGCCGCTATATTGCTCGTCAAAGCCCTTGATGTAATGAAAGCGCACATGGCTGCGCTTGAGCGACGAAAAACCATACAGCGCAAAACTGTCACCGGTTGCAGTCAGCGCTTCTGAAAACAGCAGCAGGCTATCACGTATTACATCAATCACACGGGCGTGGTTTGAAACATAAGCATCGGTAGACAGTGACAGGTCCGCCAGCAGCAGGCACGCCAGGTCCCGCTCCTGATTGACCTGCGCACGGTAAAGTCCATGCTCCGAGGTTGGCATGGTGCTGTTTCTTTCAGAAGCGAGCTGTACCCAAGCATCCATATCCAGCTCATCGCCATCCTGCTGGCCTTTAAGCCAATGTCTGGTCGGCGTGAGCGCCTGAAACTGGCGCCGCAGCTGATTGGCAGTGTTTTTTAAAGCATGCGGCAGCTCGCAGGGTTTTGCATCCGTGGCGATCAGCTGCTGCAAACTGCAGTAGTCCGGCTGCAGCACCTGCTTTTTCCAGTGCCACTCCGGCAATAAAACGCCTTCACCCAGAGGTGTGTCATCCGCCGCACTGGCCGGCAGATCAAGATCAAACCTGACATTGGCAGCACTGGTCTTACCATCACGGGCTATTGTAAGGTTATCCATATCTTCGGCGGCCAGTTGTGCGGTTTCCGCATCATCTTCCTCGTCCTGTGGGCGGTTCACCTTGACAAACTCAGACCATGAAAACAGGCTCTCGGCACGAAACATCATCAGGAAACCGTTTTTATCTTCCTTCACATCGGTGCGTTCTGCCATGTGCTTACGCCGGCTTTTCTTAGTGGCGGCATTACCGCTCTGCTCTGGCGAACCGGCACCCGCAGAGCCTGACGCCGCAGCACTCACGGGAGGGTACGGATGCGGCCACAGCGGCACCGGCTGGAACGGACGGGCTGCCAGCGTTATGGCATCCACCGTGCCCGGATATTGCAGGGCCTGGCGAATCGTATTTTCCTGCACCGCCTCATCTGCCGGCAGTTTTGCGGGCGGAATGCGCAGATCGATAACGGCAGCCACCAGCCTGTCATAGCGGCTGAGCAAACCGGGAAAGCGCTCCAGCGTGGCTTGGGTGGCTGACTGGTTTCTGATAATCCATGGCTGGCTGCTATCACCATCTGCTGCCGCTAACGCCACCAGCCAGAAATAAAGGTCACGATTGAGTGTCTGCTCGGCAAACAGGTCTATCTGCGATGGCAGCCGCAGCACTTCGCCATCACGCCATGACAGCTCTACTTTTTCACCGCTGCCGGCCACGCGCTGCAGCAAACGCCGGCGCGCACCATGGCGTACTGCCGGTGCTGCGGAAATACCCAGCCCGGGGTCACCGCCCAATGCGCGAAAAAAAATCGCTGCGGATTTGGCAATATCATCCAGCTTGACGGTCACTGCGGCATGGCGTTTCTCTGCCGCACCGGTAATCAGGCGATCCCACAGCTCTCCTACGTATTCTTCCATTAGCGTCCGAAGGTGGCGCTAACCACCTCATTCAAAGCGACTGCGGTTTCTGCATCATCGGTCAGTGTCTCCACCAATGCGGCACGACAGGCACGTACCGGGTCATAACCATCTTTAATCAGGGTTGCTGCGTATACCAGCAGACGGGTACTGGCAACTTCTTCCAGATCATGGTCACGCAGGGCACGGAATGCGTCGGCGATGGAAACCAGACGTTTGGCTGTCATCACGTCAATGCCGGTTTCACCGACCAGCACCGCTTCTTCCTGCACGGCCGTCGGGAAATCAAAGGTCAGTGACACAAAGCGCTGCCGGGTAGAAGGCTTCATGCCTTTTAGAAAATTCTGATAGCCCGGATTGTAGGAAACTACCAGCATGAAAGACGGCGGCGCCTGCAACTGCTCTCCGGTACGGTCGATCGGCAGCATGCGTCTGTCATCCGCCAGCGGGTGCAGCACCACAGTCGTGTCTTTACGCGCTTCCACCACTTCATCCAGATAGCAAATGCCGCCTTCACGCACCGCGCGCGTCAGCGGGCCATCATTCCAGATGGTTTCGCCGTCGCCGATCAGATGGCGTCCGACCAGGTCAGCCGCAGTCAGGTCATCGTGGCAGGCTACGGTATACAGCGGCAAATTCAAACGTGCCGCCATGTGTGACACAAACCGCGTCTTGCCGCAGCCGGTTGGGCCTTTGATCAGCAACGGCAGCCGGTTCTTCCAGGCGCGCTCAAACAGATCGCACTCGTCGCCGCTGGGTTCGTAGAACGGGGTATTGCTTGTTTTTGTATCCATGTAAACGCTTTCAGTTCAGGTAGGCAATTGCAACCATGCCGCCGACAACAACAAAATAACCCAGAATAATGCCGCGCCATAGCCAGCTGACATGGCGCAAGCCCATAAAATAGTTAGCGATCAGCTGCCCTTTGACCAGGGAAATCGCCAGCACGCTCAGCATTACGGTCTTTCCGGCGCCCACTTCTTCACCTATGCAGAAGGTAACAATGGTAAGTATCACCAGTGCCAGCCAGATCAGTGTAGCAAAACGGTTCAGTTGTGTATTCATGGTTAGCGGATAATATAAATCAAAGGGAACAGCACAATCCACAGTAGGTCTACCATGTGCCAGAACGAAGCGCCGGTTTCGACACCGAAATGCTCCTGTGCGCTGTAGTCGCCATTTTTCAATTTGTACACGATACACGCAAGGATGATCATGCCCATCAGCACGTGCATCAGGTGGAAAAAAGTAAGTGTCAGGTAAAACATGTAGAAATCGTTGGTTTCCAGCGTAATACCGGCCGAAAACTTCTGGTTGAATTCCCACAGCTTCACAGCCACGAACATACCGCCCAGAAAGATCGTACCGAGCAGCCAGTGTCCTGATTGCCTCGAATCGCCGGATTTGATCGCAGACACCGCGCGCACGACAAAATAGCTGCTGGTGATCAGGATAATCGTATTCAGCGTGCCCATGGCACGGCTCAGGGTAAGCTGCGATGCATTAAACACTTCAAGTTGGTTAGCACGCGCAAAGGCGTACACGACAAACATCACGCCAAACACCAGCATTTCTGCCAGAATAAATATCCAGATGGCAAAGTCACCCGGCAGGTCTTCGGTTTCATTCACTAATGCTGTATTCGTATTCATCAGAGTTACCTAACACGCCAGATTCATGGCTTAAATCATATCGTTTGAATCAGAAGAAGGAGGCAAGCCTCCTTCTTCTGCCCTACATACAACGACTGCGAAAGATCAACTTGCTTTAGATTCACCGTTAATAAAGAAGCTCGTGATGTAAACAACCAGGCCGATCAGGAACACCACACCGGCACCTTCACGCATCCAGTAGAAAATCGCTACTGAATCCTGCGTTGCCATAAAGCTCATTGGCGTTGTAGAGATGCGTTGCAGCCATGTCTGCAGTACACCCGCAGCCGTCAGGAACAAGGTGATGAACACCATTGCCACTGTCATCAGCCAGAATGACCACATCTCGACCACTTGCGCCTTGTTGCTGTTGGCAGCACGTCCGCGCAGTATAGGCATCGCGTATGAAATGATCGTCAGCACTACCATTGCATAGGCACCATAGAAAGCCATGTGGCCGTGCGCTGCGGTAAGTTGCGTACCATGCGTGTAGTAGTTAACCGGTGCCAGCGTATGCAGGAAACCCCACACACCTGCGCCCAGGAATGCCATCACACCGGTACCCAGCGCCCACAATGTTGCAGCCTTGTTAGGATGCTCGCGGCGGCGTTTATTCACCATGTTGAAAGCAAAGATCGTCAGCATGAAGAACGGTATTGGTTCCAGTGCGGAGAACACGCTGCCCCACACTTGCCAGTAGGCAGGTGCGCCTATCCAGTAGTAATGGTGGCCGGTACCGATAATGCCGGTGATCAGGGTCATGGTAATAATTACATACAGCCATTTCTCAACTACTTCACGGTCAACACCGGTTATCTTGATCAGCACAAAGGCCAGGATAGCACCCAAGATCAGCTCCCAGACACCCTCAACCCACAGATGCACGACCCACCACCAGTAATATTTATCCTTTACCAGATTGTGCGGATTGTAGAACGAGAACAGGAAGAACACAGCCAGACCTACCAGACCAAGCACCAGCACCAGGCTGATAGCGGTCTTACGGCCTTTGAGCATGGTCATGACAACGTTGAAAATAAATGACAGCACCACAATCACGATACCTACCTTAGTCGGCAAGGGCTGCTCAAGGAATTCCCGCCCCATGGTCGCCAGCAGGTCATTGCCGGTGAACTTTGCCAGCGTGGCATAAGGCACCGCAAGATAGCCAAGTATGGTTGCAACACCTGCCGCCAGAAACACCCAGAACGTGATGATGGCCAGCTTGGGGCTGAACAGCTCGGTCTCGGATTCTTCCGGTATCAGGTAATAAGTTGCCCCCATGAAACCAAACAGCAGCCACACGATCAGCAAGTTGGTATGTACCATACGTGCTACGTTGAACGGAATTGCAGGGAATAGAAAATCCCCTACTACGTACTGCAAACCCATGATCAAGCCAAATAGAATCTGGCCAACAAACAAGGCGATTGCGGCGATGAAATAAGGCTTCGCCACGGCCTGAGATTGATATTGCATAATGCCTCCTGGTAATTGTGACGGTTAACCTTCGATGTTCGGAGGCCAGTTGTTAGTGTTGATCTCTGAGGTATATTTCAGAAACTGCACCAGATCATCCAACTCCTGCTCCGTAAAATTGAATTGCGGCATTTGCCTTCTGCCCGGCGCGCCAGTCGGCTGCGCCTTGATCCATGCCTTGATGAAATCGGGACCGCGGCGGGTATACACATTACCCAGTTCCGGTGCAAAATAGGCACCTTCACCTAGCAGTGTATGGCAGCCGATACAGTTATTGGTCTCCCACAGCTTCTTGCCATGAATGACCGAAGCCGTCAGGTTCTGGCTGTTATCGCGCTTAGGCAGTTTCTGATTGGTATCAAACGTGAGTGCAAGAAACAGCAGGAAAAAGAATAACGACCCGCCGAAGAAAATATTACGCGCCATGGATTTAGTAAATCTCGTAGCCATTGCGACCTCCCAGTGAATGTAAATGACGTCCAGAATGTACAGGATTGACCATTCCATATCCTTGACTTTGGTCAATTTTAAAATCTAGCCGTTCAAATCGGGAGCTTGCATCTAATCATTTGCCAGCTTGACCGAAATCAAATACACACACTCCTAGTACGGAATATGATGTGTTCATTGCAACGCTCATTTACGATTGGGAGCTGATTATGAAACCCGTACCTCTGCACACTCACACATTGATGCGGCGCATCCGCTGCCTGGGTGTTTCCATCCTGTTGACCGGCGCCTACTCTGTGTCTTTTGCTGCCGAACCAGACCCCATGACGCCGCCGGCCAGCATCAGTGAGGCAATCATTTCCGGCAAGCCGATGACGAATTTTCGCCTGCGTTACGAGCATGTTGACCAGGATGGTTTAACCGATGCCAATGGATTGACACTGCGCAGCCTGATCGGCTGGCAAACAGCGCCATATCATGAGATAAGCCTGGCAGCCCAGCTCATCAATGTAACGCAGCTGCAAGATCATTTTAACGACGGTGTACCTTATAGCGGGCCTATATACGCATATTCCAGCCATCCGGGTAAAGAGACTTACGCAAAAATCGTTGATCCAGACTACACCGGGGTGAATCAGCTTTACCTTGAATCAGACGCAATCAACAATACCAGAATCAGGCTTGGCCGCCAGCAGGTCAACCTGGATAACGTCAGGTTCATCGGCGACATCGGTTTCCGTCAGGTGATGCAGGTTTATGATGGCGTATCCGTGCTGAATAAATCTATCGCAGATACTGAAATCTATGTGGCGCACTTTGAATCCGTACGCCAGATCAACACCAAACTGCGCACCGATGGGGCACTCGAAGTTGCCAACGTCAAATACAAGTTCACGCCTACCGAATCCATCAGCGCTTACGGTTACTTCTCCAGTTTCAATAATCTTGGCTATGGCAAGGCATGGCTGGGCAATGACAATGCCGATCAATCTAACCACACATTGGGCTTACGCCTGGATGGGGCGCATAAACTCAACGATGACTGGAAATTACTGTACACGGCGGAGTATGCCAGGCAGCAGGATTACTCAGGGGGTGACAGCCGCATTGATGCGCACTACTACAAGCTGGGTGCAGGAGCTGCTTTGGGCAATTTCTCCCTGCGCGCAGACCAGGAGCTATTGAGCAGCAACAATGGCCTATATGCATTTCAGACCCCGTTTGGCACGAACCATTTATTCCAGGGTTGGGTAGACCGGTTTCTGGTAACGCCGAAAGAAGGCATCAGGGATACATTCATTACCGCCACTTATAAAACCGGCGACTTTGCATTCTTTGCTGATTACCACTGGCTGAATTCAGACAAGAATTTCAACCGTACTGGCGGCGGCAGCGGAGATCAATACGGGACAGAGTGGAACCTGGCCGCAAGCTACAGCTATAACAAGAACCTGCTCACCAAAGTAGAGTACGGCCAATATTCCGAGCGCGACCAATATGCAGCGGGACGCATTAAAGACACCGATAAGCTATGGCTTACCCTGTTATATACGTTCTAGATGATAGAACCGATAAATGCTGAAAAAGGAGCCGAGGCTCCTTTTTTTACTGACAGGCTCTGCCGCCCGTCATTCAAACATTTTCAATCTGGTCGGCGTGGAGAGATTCGAACTCCCGACATCCTGCTCCCAAAGCAGGCGCGCTACCAGGCTACGCTACACGCCGAAGGCCGGCAATATACTGCGAACAGCCCACCCAGTCAATAACGCACTTACCTGCTTAGTAGAATAGCAGGGGGCTGCCCGCCCGTGGCTTTTAAAGCATGCCTATTTTTTTGACGCAATTGGCCGGGACGGGATGACAGAACCCGTTACCACCACCACTTTCTTATCCTGTTTAGGCTTTTTCACCTCTTTACTCTTGCGTTGCTGTCCTTTTGCCATGATATTTCTCCTAAAGTATTCAGCATCAAACTGATTTGTCACTGCCTGGCGTGCTGATTGCCGCAATCAGTGACAACTGTGACCAGATGGGATGATTGTCCCCTCCAATATCTGCATCATAGGCTGATGCGGAAATATAGGCAGATTATTTTCAGGCGAGGGTACTAGGGAGGTCTGATCTGCACTAAAACCATGACTGATTGACCTTGGTCAATGCCAGCTGATGAATTTACCGCAATGATGGGTGAAATTCACGAAACTAATATTTTCTGGTCAATCCCTATGAATTTCGATATTGTCATTGTTGGTGCAGGCCCTTCCGGGCTATGCTTTGCACAGGCGCTTGCCGGCTGCGGCTTACGCATTGCAATCGTTGAGCGCCAGCACGAATCCCAATTAGCCCAGCCTGCATTTGACGGACGGGAAATCGCGCTTACGCACCACTCGGCGCAACTCATGCAGGAACTCGGGTTATGGAAGCGCATAGACCCTGGTGCGATCTCACCCTTGCGTGATGCACGTGTGCTGAATGGTCCATCGCTTTATGCCATGAACATTGACCACCGTGACAGCCAGAAACAGGAACTGGGCTACCTGGTAGCGAATGACCTTATCCGGAAGTCTGCCTATGAGGCGGTCAAAGCATCGCCGGATATTACACTGCTGACAGAGGCCAGGATCACTGCCGTTGCTACCGATAATGAAAGCGCATACATCACCCTTGCAAACGGAGAAAAAATTGAAGCCCAGCTTTTAGTCGCAGCAGACAGCCGCTTCTCGGAAACACGCAGGGCCATGGGTATTGCGGCAACGATGCACGACTTTGGTAAAACCATGATGGTATGTGTGATGGAACATAGCGTACCGCACCACCATGTTGCGTGGGAGTGGTTTGACTATGGCCAGACCCTTGCACTGCTGCCGATGAACGGCATGCAGTCATCGGTAGTCATCACGCTGCCTGCAACAGATATTCAGCAGCTCATGGCCATGAGTGAAGCTGACTTTAACCAGGCCGTGGCCGTGCGTTTCAAGCACCGGCTGGGCAGCATGCAACTGAAATCCACACGGCACACTTATCCGCTGGTGACTGCCTACGCCAGCAGGCTGGTTGCAAAACGATTTGCGTTAATCGGCGATGCTGCGGTCGGCATGCATCCGGTAACGGCGCATGGGTTCAACTTTGGCCTTAGCGGTATCGATGTGCTTGCCCATGAAATTAAAACAGTGCAGGCACGCGGCGGCAACATTGCAGCCACGGCAATGCTGGAGCGCTACGAAACAAAGCATCGCCGCAGGACACGCCCACTCTTTATCGCCACACATGCCATTGCAAAACTCTATGGCAACGACTCTGTTCCGGCACGTATAGCCAGGGCGGCATCACTGCGCATCAGCAACCGTATCGCACCATTAAAGCGTGCGGTTGCCCACATGCTGACAGAAGCAAGTTAGCCTGCTAACCGTGGTTCTGCCGCAGTTATTTAATGCTGGGCAGACTTATGATTAAACACATAAAACAGATTTGGCTCGCTGATGATGTAAATGCGTTTGTCTGAGCCGATCTCTATGCCCTCGGCCTGGGGCACATCCTTACTGAGGCCATGAAAGCCTTTCCATAAGGCCAGCGCGCCTACCGCTTTGCTTTGCTCGTTATATTCCTTGATCATGCGTGACTGGTCACTCAGCAGCAGCAAGTGCTTTGCCGGTGCGTAATAAGTCACCGATGACAAATCCCGCATAGACCATTTCACTGCGTCTTCAAAATGGTATAGGCGCTTAATTTCAATATCTGCCGGCTGGCCAGGCGGAGCATTAAAGAACCCTTTCACCGACATCACAAATTTTGGATTGCTTTCTTTCACGACAAGAAGCCGGTTCTCTGCTTCATCCCAGTGAACCCCTTCAAAGTTCTTATTGCTTGCGAGGTTAATGCCTAACCTGATCTTTGGTGAGTTCGTGGCATCTATATGCGTGGCATTATCGTCAATCACGATCTCAATTAAACGATTGTCACCTTCATCAGCAATCACATACCGGTTATCCTTAATATGCGCGATACCTTCCATATCACTGACACCGGTCACGTTTATTTTTCTGATCACGTTGCCTTTTGTATCAAGCTCAATAATGAGCGACTCTTTGTTAAGAACGGTAAATAAAGTGTTCCTGTTCGGGTTATAGGTCAGCGCCGATGCATTTTCAATATCGGGTATCGGTAAAGCATCGATCTCGACCTGATAGTTTTTAAGATCAAGATATCTGGAATCGGCAGTTGCCGTCTTGTAACTGTGCCAGAAATACCAGGCCAAAGCGTCCAGCTTTAAAAAATAGGCGCTGATTCCAATCATGCCAATCAATACAAAAGCCCAGCGTAATTTTTTGCTAAAGATAGTAATGATGAAGTCCTTAAAAGATTCGGGAGACGCACAAGGTTGATTGTGCTTATGGGTGTATGGCAGGGAATGCAGATATAAGGACACCCGGTCAATAAAAAGATTCCCTTGCAAAACCAGGCTTGAAAAATACCAAGTACGAAAGGCGCTATTTACACGCAGCACATGGCATGCGTATGACCGCCATTGGCGGTCAGGCCAGGGTGCCTGAGCTTGGATATCATTCCAGGAAATGAGACTTTAATTTTTCTTGTGCAAGGTCGATAAAAACACGTAGCTTAGGGGGCATAAAGCGCTGCTTGGGATAAACCAGATGTACAGGATCTGCCTTTCCCTGCCATTCCGGCAAGACACGCACCAGCTTGCCGCCGGTAATGCTTTGTTTACAGATAAATGTCGGCAGCAATGCCACCCCCTGCTCATTCTCTGCCATGGATTTCACAACGCCAATGTTATTGGCCATGGTCCGGCCTTGCATGGGTATCGTCAGTGTATTCTGGCTGTTGCTCAGATTCCAGGCGTCACGTCCTAAAGGGGTGAATTGCACACAGCGATGCAAGTACAAGTCCTGCGGAGCCTCTAAAGGTGCGGCTTGCTTTAAATAGTCAATATTAGCGAACAATGCCCAGTGTATGGTGCCGAGGGACTTTGCGATCAAGCTGGAGTCCCGTAATTCGCCGGTCCGGATTGCGATATCCACACCATCAGCAACAAGGTCTATATAACGATCGGTTAACAACAGCTCTAATTCCAAAGCCGGGTATTCACGTTGCACATCCGCCAACAGCCCTGCCAGCAAATGATCGCCCAAATCAGCAGGCGCGGTAATTTTCAATTTTCCCTGCGGCTGCTGGCGGGCTTCATCAATTGCAGCCTCTGCCTCCAGCATATAGCCTAAACCTAAAGCCGCGTGCTGATAGTAAACGGTGCCTGCCTCCGTGAGGCTTAACCGCCGGGTTGTTCTTTGCAGCAAAGTGGTCCCAAGCCGCGCTTCCAGCCTTGATACCCTTGTACTGATGGTCGAAGTGGGTAAGCCTAACTGCCGCGCCGCTGCGCTAAAACTCCCTGCCTGAACGACCTTCACAAATACAGCCGTTTCGTTAAAATCCATATTGTTCATTTAAATGAAAAGTAATTTCACATTTAACCATCTAGTCTGCAATTTGTCATGTCTTTATAGTGTGAATCATCGTAACGCAATAAGGAGTGCAAGATGAAAAAACTGGCTTTTATCAAACGCAGCAATGGCAACCATTGGGTAGGGGATGGGTTCCCGGTTCAGAGCATCTTTTCATACCGTGACATTCACGAAGAAATGTCACCGTTCCTGTTGATGGACTATGCAGGCCCAGCCAGGTTCGAACCTACAGAAGAGCGCCGCGGGGTAGGCCAGCACCCGCACCGTGGATTTGAAACCGTGACTATCGTATATGACGGACAGGTTTCGCATCATGACTCGACCGGCGCAGGCGGCACCATTGGCCCCGGTGAAGTGCAGTGGATGACGGCTGGATCCGGCATCATCCATGAGGAGTATCACGGTGATGATTACGCCCGTAACGGCGGCCCTTTCGAGATGATACAGCTTTGGGTGAACCTGCCGGCCAAACACAAAATGACCGCACCTGGCTATCAAGGCATAGCCAGAACGCAAATACCGGAAGTGTCACTTGCGGACAATGCCGGCAAGGTCCGCGTAATCGCCGGTGAATACGCCGGTCAGGCAGGGCCGGCCCATACCTTCAGCCCCATGAATGTATGGGATGTCAGGCTGAACGCAGGCAGTACGACCACATTCACCCTGCCGGAAGGCCATACCACTGCAGTATTCGTATTACATGGGGCGGTTGGTTTAGGCGGCACATATACCGTACGCCCGTCTGAACTTGCAGTGCTGCAGCGAACAGGCACAGAGCTGGTTTTAGAGGCTCAGCAAGACACAGTTTTATTACTTTTAAACGGGGAACCGCTGAATGAACCGGTGGTTGGACATGGCCCCTTTGTGATGAATAGCGTGGAAGAAATCGACCAGGCTTTTGATGACTACAACCATGGCCGCTTTGTAAAAGCAGCATAGATATATTGATTACACATTAAATACTTAACAACTCACTCAAAAAGGAAATATCATGAACAAACCATATGTACGTCTAGACCGCGATAACGCAGCAGTATTGTTAGTTGATCACCAGGCAGGCCTGTTATCTCTGGTGCGGGATATCGACCCGGACAAGTTCAAGAACAATGTGCTGGCACTGGCGGATGCGGCAAAGTTCTTCAACCTGCCGACCATCCTGACCACCAGCTTTGAAAATGGCCCGAATGGTCCGCTCATGCCGGAACTTAAAGAATTGTTTCCGGATGCACCTTACATTGCACGCCCCGGACAGATTAACGCCTGGGATAATGAAGATTTTGTAAAAGCCATTAAAGCTACCGGTAAAAAGCAGCTCATCATCGCCGGCGTGGTGACCGAAGTGTGCGTCGCTTTCCCCGCACTGTCTGCAATAGAAGAAGGCTTTGAAGTGTTTGTAGTGGCCGATGCATCCGGCACTTTTAATGAAATGACTCGTGATGCAGCCTGGCGCCGTATGGAAGCCGCAGGCGCACAGCTGATGACCTGGTTCGGCGTAGCTTGCGAATTGCACCGTGACTGGCGTCGTGATGTTGAAGGCCTGGCAGCGCTATGCTCTAACCATATCCCCGACTACCGCAACCTCATCACTTCATACAACGCACTGAATGCTAAAAAATAAGCAAGGCAAACAGGCTGCTCTCAAGCAGCCTGTTAAGTAACATGACAACACAGCGTACAAGGATGAAAGGTGTAGAAATTCATGACTAAGGGAGAAATGACGGTGAATATGGAAAAAGGTGCAACGGCTGTCATTACGCACCACGTTTCAGAAGTTCAGCAGCCGCAATACGAGCAATGGCTGAATGAAATCGGCCCTATCTGCAAGGCATCGCAGGGGTTGCTCGATTGGCACATTATCCGTCCCATTGCCGGCCTCACTGATACGTACACAGTCATCATCCGCTATGACAATCATCAACACCTCAGAAACTGGATTGAATCAGAAGACCGGAAACGATTGATCTTAAAGATCGAGAACCTGTTGGCCAATAAAGAATATGTGCATATCAATAGCGGCCTGGATTTCCTGTTCAGTCAGGTTGGGGAAAAACCTAAAACACCGGTGCGCTGGAAACAGTTCCTGATAACCTGGTCTGCGATATTCCCGCTCGTCACGAGCCTGCCCTTGATTCTTTTGCCGGTTCTGAGGTGGTTGAACGTGCCAGATAATCACTTGCTTGACACATTGATCGTCACTGGCGCTGTAGTTTCACTCATGGTGTATGTTGTCATGCCGCGCTACACCAAGCTCGTACGGCATTGGCTGTTTGATTAAAGAAAGCATGTATCAAAGCCTGGAAAAGCGGGTGAAGCCCAGGCTTTTACATCACGTTATATCACAGAGGAAAATCCGTAGCCGGACGATTACCAATCGTGAAAACCTGCTACTGAAGCTGATAGCTGGATAGATACTCCGAAAATGAGGCCAGATTCATTGGCTTGGCAATAAAATACCCCTGCGCAGTATCGCATCCCAGGCTTTTAAGCATATCCCAGTCTTTCTGTGTTTCCACGCCCTCGGCAACACTCTTGACCTTCAGCTTATGCGCCATGTCAATGCAGGACTCAACGACGATACGCATGGCCTCGCTATCTGACAAATCCTTAACAAAAGACTGATCAATCTTCAGCTCGCTGAAGACAATACGGGTAAGCTGCTGCATGGTGGAATAACCTGTACCATAATCGTCGATAGAAAGTATGAATCCCTTCATGCACAAACGCGCCAGATTCTCCAATGCATGCGCTGCATCGGTCATGGCCGCGGTTTCCGTAATTTCTAAAATAATATGGCAGGGATCAAGCCCGACATTTTGCACAATGCGAGTAATCTTGTCGGCAAATGCAGTATCATTCAATGACGCTAGGGAGATATTAACGGACAGATTAAAGGTATACCCTTTATCGTGAAACTCGCGCAATGCAACCGATGCCTTTTCAAGCATCATAAACGTCAAGCCTTCCATATTCTTGCTTTGTTCCAGCTGCGGGATAAAACCATATGGGCCAACAACGCCTAGCTTGGGATGATTCCAGCGTGCCAACACTTCAGCGCCTACCAACCGGTCTGTCGCCAGGTCTACCTTAGGTTGAAAGAAAGGCTCAAACTCATCGGCCTGTATGCCCTGCAGAATGTCTTTAAGCATAAAGCCATCCATAATGTTTGCTGCTTCCAGCCATTTGTTTTCTGAGCGATCATATTTGAGGAACATATTCTTGAGCTGCTGCAATGCAATTGGTTTTTCAATCGCCCCAAGTAGTTTTATGCCATACATTTTCGCCATTCTTGCCGCAGACCCCAGCAAGCGGCTACCTAGCGCACTGACCAGGATAATAGAAACATTATGGTGTTCCTGGCCTAAATGCCGCAAAAATTCCAGGCCATCCATTTCCGGCATATTCAAGTCGCAGATGATGATGTCTACGAGCTTTTCATCTGCCCCACGGATAATCTCAATTGCCTGCTGGCCATTGGATGCATCATAAATCGAAACTACATCTAGTGCGCGCAACATGTTAATCACCATCTGGCGCTGAAAATCATCGTCTTCAACAACTAAAATGCTTAGTTCATTTACTCGCATAATTTTTCCACTTTATTATTTTGTTTTTAGGTCTTCCGTTTCCACAAGGCATGTTTCAAACCGCTGTATGGCATCATCTAATGCAGCGATGATTGCCTGGAGCTTAGTGACATCTCCACTTTGTGCTGTTTTTTCGATGGAGGCATAGATATTGGCCAATTGAATCGCCCCTACCATGCGGCTGGACCCTTTCATGCGGTGGGCCATGCGTTCGGCATTCACCTGGTCACCCAGTTCCAGAAGCTTGATCAATTTAAGATTATCGGTGCGGATATATGCCAGAAAGTCTCGCAGCACCTGAGCTTGTTCAATATTACTAGGGACGATTTCTTTCAGTATTTCGAAGTTAATCGGGCCATTGGCTTGGCTGGCGTCTCCAAGCGTAGAAGCATCAACCTGGTGATCCATGGTTTCAGAAACAGGCAGCCACTTAATAAGCACTTCTTTCAATTGCATCAGATTGGCTGGCTTAACCAATAAATCGTCCATGCCGGCTGATTTGCAATGATCGCCTTCTTCTGCCAATGCATTGGCCGTCCAGGCGATTACCGGAGTGTAGGGCCGTCCATCTTCCACTTCAATCTTGCGTATTGCCTGCGCAAGTGCATAGCCATCCATTTCCGGCATATGGCAGTCAGTGATGACCATTTCAAAAGCACCATCCCGCCACATGGAAAGTGCCACGAGCCCGTTTTCCGCGGTCTCGGAACGCAAACCGAGCAGTTTGAGCTGCCGTGCCAGTAAATTACGGTTGATGGGATGGTCGTCCACCGCCAATATAAGCGGTGCATTATTATTGTAGTCAAATAAAGGAACAACGGCTCTGCGCTCTACCTCTGGATGCTGACTCTGAACGATTTCCCCTAAATCGGCGGAAACCGGCAAGGTTAGAATAAGGCTGAAAGTAGACCCGCGGCCCGGTTCACTTTCCAATTCAATCCTGCCCCCCATGAACTCTGCCAATCGACGACAGATTGCCAGCCCCAGGCCCGTTCCACCATACATGCGGGCAGTATCCGCACTTTCTTGATGATATTGCTGGAAGAGATGCTTCTGGACTTCTTCATTCATTCCAATGCCAGTATCTTTGACAGAGAAACATATCGTCTCACTGCTACCAAGCTGGCTGAGTAATTCAGCGCGGAGCTGAACACCGCCGTGTTCGGTAAACTTGATCGCATTACTCACAAAATTATTCAATACTTGTGATAGCCGTAGCGGATCAACGATATGCGCAGCACTGAGGCGTGGATCCACATGCTGGATAATCATGAGACTTTTAGCGCTGGCAACACGGGAATAAGTATTGGCCACTTCTTGCAGCAGCTGATGAATGGATGTAGGCCGAGGGGAGAGTTCCAGTTTGCCTTCCTCGATCTTTGACCAGTCCAGCACATCGCTGACGATACGCAGCAAACTTCTGCCGGAGTCCCAGGCTGCATGCAAGGTTTCGTTCTGTTCACGATCCAGCGATGTCAATGAAAGCACTTCCAGCATACCCAGCATGCCGGTAAGCGGCGTACGTATTTCATGGCTCATGGTGGCGAGAAACGAATCCTTGGCGCGATTGGCCAGCTCAGCTTGCTCTTTGGCTGAAACGAGTGCCTGCTCGTTCTGTTTGCGCTCTGTGATGTCTTTAAAGAGAATACCTACTTGCCGGCTTCCATCTCCGCCAATACGCGAGGCAAACACATCGTAATGCCGCTTCATCGCATTGGCACGATTTTCGAAACGAATGGCTTCCCCGGTCAGGGCGACTTTTTCGTAGATTTCAAACCAGGCGGCATCGTGATCGGGCACCATCTCGCGTATCGTCTTGCCCAAAGCCTGCGGCAGCCCTGTCTGCTTCTCAAAAGCCTGGTTGATTTCTACAAACCGGTAATCCACTGCCTTGCCACTGGAATCATACAGCATGTCGATTACGCAGAATCCTTCATCCATTGCGTCGAACAGCATGCGATATCGCTCCTCACTGTTACGCAAAGTTATGTTGGCCTCATCAACCCGTTTGATCATTTTCTTCTGACGGCCAAGAATAATGCTGAAGATCACCCCCATCAGGCTGAACACGCCAACAGAAATCAATGAGACGGGAGACTTCAGTGCGAACGAGAATTGTGGCGGAATGAAAAACCACCAGACAATAACTACAGAAGTGAACGTGGCGAGCAAGCCCCCACGCAATCCACCAAGCCAGGCACTGATGAAAACTGCGGGATAGAAAAGAAACCATGCGAATGGCTGCACGACATCGCCATACATCCACTGTATGAAGAAGGCAAAGAATGGCAGCACCACTGCCAGAACCAGAGGCAGGTTATTTAAACTGCGCCCATTCATTGCGTACGATGAATCTGTGTATCAATAACAACGGTAGCCCAGTACAGCATAGGATTCCTTATTATTTTTTTTAGATGTCAGTTTGATTATCTATCTTTATACCAATAAATGCAAAAGTTGATATATCTTTTTAATTAAAAACTCCCTAACAAATCATTTCCTTGCCATCACTATTTCCCTTTGACAACGCGTCCAGGTAAGTTAGCAAGCCATGATAAAGCCTTCTGAAGCAGACTTCATCCAATGATGCTGCCGGCCTGAATATGCTCTTAATAGATTCATTTGATGTGCTGAAGCAATGTATCCGGGCGGGGTTCATACAGGCCGGCTAATTCTTTTTCCCACTGCTCCATTCCTCGGTTTAAGGATATTTGATCCAAATGAGCCAGAGGCAGCTGGCTAAATAAATCAATACTGTCCCTTATCTGCAAGCATGTTTTTCTGAACGCCGCCCTTTTTTCTTCGAACGAGCCTTTGACAGCGGTCGGGTCATCGAACTTCCAATGTGCCGTCAATGGGCTGCCATGCCAGATCGGCGGATTTTCTTTTGCGACATGATCACATACGGTAATTACAAAATTCATTACCGGCGCTCCAGGCTGTATAAACTCGTTCCAGCTTTTGCTCCTGAGATTTTCAGTTGGATAGCCGTAATTCCTGATTTCTTCGATTGCAAAACGGCTGACCACGCCAACAGGAGCGATGCCTGCACTATATGCATTAAAAACACCATATCCCATAGTGTTGAACAGCACCTCCGCCATGATGCTTCGTGCGGAATTTGCAGTCCCTAAAATCAGGACATTATAGGATTTACCAACAACGGTCTTACCAATCATACGGTTCTTTCTTGCCTATATCCACGGTTGATAATTTTGAATCAAGCTTTACAGCCATTTCATGACAGCTCTTTTCAAAGCTCATTTATATTAAATTTACATGACATCTTTATTACATTGATGTTATTGATTTAACAGATTCCGTAAATAACGATATGAAAAATGCCGGGATATGATTGCTAAGCCACTGATCAATAAGTAAAAGTTGCAATCGCATAATTTTCAATCAAGAATTGCAGCCAATCAATTAAAACTGAATATCATCAGTAACCCGATTTAGATAATAATTCTGTCAAATAAATACATAATACTGTTAGCCACTTCTCAACTTGATCAGAATGTTAATTTTATGGCTGCCTTTAACCTTGCCCGAACAGCAGTATTCCTTATATTTTCGTTTTCCAGCATAGGTATCAGTTATGCTGAACCAGACACGGCTTTAATCAATCCGACCAGTGCCCGCTGGAGCGTGAAACCACTGCTGAATGTCGGTCAGCCTGCAGGAAAGAACGCTTATCGCATGGTTGGCATTCCGGATGGCTTGGGCGCTTTTAAAAACGATGATGGAACAATCACTGTATTAATGAACCATGAATTGTCGGAAGACAAGGGAGTCAAAAGACTGCATGGCGCAAACGGCGCTTTTATTTCCAAATGGATACTCGATACTGAAAATTTAAACATTATCAGTGGAGAAGATTCGATCAGGAAAGTAATGCTCTGGTCCCCGATAGTTCAGCGTTACTTCAGTAGCTCTGCCAATAAATTCAATAAGCTATGTTCTGCCGACCTGGCACCTGTATCGGCATTTTTTAATTCACACACCGGAAAAGGCTACAAAGAAAAATTGTTCCTTAACGGCGAAGAAAGCAAAGAAGGCGGGCGTGCTTTTGCCCATATCGTTTCCGGAGAAAATGCTGGCGTGAGCTACGAACTGCCACACCTAGGCAAATTTGCGTGGGAAAATGCAGTTGCCAACCCTGCTACAGGCGATCTGACTGTAGTGGTAGGCATGGACGATAATCAAGGCGGGCAAGTTTATGTATATGCCGGTGAAAAACGTATTGACGGCAATCCGGTAGAGAAAGCGGGTCTGGCAGGTGGTCAGTTATATGCCATCAAAGCCGATGGCGAACGCTTCAGCCTGTCAGGCTTTGGTGACGTCTCGGCAATGAGCGGTGATGAACTTGAAAAAGCAGGGGAACATGCAGCTGTCAGCAAGTTTATGCGCCCAGAAGATGGGGCATGGGACATTAAGAATCCCAATATATTTTATTTTGCGACGACAGCTAAAATCGATGGCGAAAGCCAGGTTTTCCAGTTGAAGTTTGATGATGTGAATCAGCCTCAAAAAGGCGGGGAAATCAAAGTCATACTCAACGCAAAAGCAATAGGCGCCCAGATGTTTGATAACTTAACAGTCATGAGTAACGGCAGCCTTCTGATTGAAGAGGATCCCGGTAACAATGAATACCTGGCAGCCATTTGGCTTTTTGATCCGGCAACCGGCAAGGCCGAAAAGGTACTGGAGTCTGATCCAAAGCGATTCAAAGACAAAAACAGCTCACTTTATATTACGCAGGATGAAGAAAACTCCGGAATTATTGAAATCACCCACCTCGTGCAGAATGCAAGCTGGGCCGACAAAGATAAAAGATATTTCCTGGGCGTAATGCAAGTACACGCCAAATCTGAAGACCCGGAGCTGGTTGAAGGCGGACAGCTTTATCTGATTGCCGGCAAGAATCAATAAAAGCGATCTGGTCCGGGCTTTTCGCTGATGGGTCACCTATGGCTGATTAAGAAATTCAACTGTCACTAAAACTTAACCAAACTGACACGCTTTTTTCATAACCATTCGCCATAGTCAGCGGCATGCTAATGCGTGCCTTTATAAGAAAATACTGTTGGTGGCTTCCATGTTGCATTTATTCAAATGATGCTTACGCATGGGGGCTGGTAACTCATTTGTATTTTGCTCAATCGCTGATTTGGGCAATGCCGCTGCTAGATTCACGAGTACAAAATGCAATTAAGCGCTTTCCTGAACTGGTCATGGCCGGTGCGTGCTTACCTGACCTGGCATTGATAAGCAATCATTTCAGGCTCACGCATCTTTGGCAGAATGCTCATCACCTGTTACAACAAGCGCAGACGGATGAGGAAATAGCGATTGCTACCGGCTATGTCAGTCACTTGTATATTGATGTTATCGCGCATCACCATTTTGTACCAGCGCATGAAGCCATGTGGTTCAAACGCACCATTGCAACACATATCGCATCCGAGTGGGCAATGGATGCTTACTTGAGCCCCCTGATGGACACGACACCAAGGCATCTGCTGAATAGGCACCGCACTGCCATATCAAAATTCATTTCCCCGCATTTTAAATGTCCTGAGAGTGTCACCAATCTGGCGTTGAAAAAACTAGCTTACGCGGATGGCCTGCTCAGGTTGATTAGATTGCCACATGCCATTTATGGATTAATGCGGGTTTTAGACAAGGATATCAATAAAAACTTTGTCTATTACGTTGCAAAAACACAGGTAATTATGAAGGATGTAGGTGTGGTCTTTAATGGCAACAACCCCTTGTTTGAACCGGAACTAAAAAACATCAGTATCGAACAGCTTAATAAATGGCGCCATGAATGTCTGGAACATTTAAAGATAATGCACCCAAAGCCTATTCAATACTTTTCCGAGTAATTGCAGCCGCTCACCACCGTTTAACTATCAAATGCCATTGATAGCAAAAAAAGGAGCCGAAGCTCCTTTTTTTATTTATCCGCACTTACTTTCGCCGCAGTTCAGGCAAGTCAGGCAGCCATCCATAATAATGCTGGCTTTGGTATTGCACTTTTTGCAAAGCTGCGCGCCTTTTGGAAAGCCTTCATCATTGATTTCTTCACCTGCTTTGGCATGTTTCTCAAAGTATTCTGCCTTTTTTTCTTCCACCAGTTTCTGCTGGTGTTCATCCAGACCCGGTTTTTTCAGCATGCCGATTTCCTGCAGGTGCTGTTCTACCACTTCGCCGATTTCTGCCACCAGGCTAGGTACAAATTTGCCGCCTTTTTTGAAATAGCCACCGCTTGGTTCGAATACGCTTTTAAGCTCTTCTACCAGGAACGTTACATCGCCGCCTTTACGGAACACGGCTGACATCACGCGTGTCAGCGCCACGATCCACTGGAAATGCTCCATGTTTTTAGAGTTGATGAATACTTCGAATGGGCGACGGTGTTCTTGCGGGGTGCCTTCGTTCATTACGATGTCATTAATGGTAATGTACAGTGCATGCTCGGTCACCGGGGTTTTGATTTTATAGGTGTTGCCCACCAGTTTTTCCGGGCGGCCTAAAGGCTCGCCTAGCTGTACAACATTGTTCAGGTTTTCAGCGGTTTTCGCTTCAGCAGCCTTGGCTTTATCTTCTTCTGACACTAAGTTATAGCCGACGATTTTCTTTTCAATTTTAATAGTCATTTTGTTTTCCTTTTTAGGGATTGTCCCTTTATTCTGTCATTCCCGCGAAGGCGGGAATCCATTTTTACTGGATTCCGTATCAAGTACGGAATGACGATCAAAACTTCCCGTAATAGCCTTCTTTTAATGCATCATACAAGTTAGCGGCCGAATGAATTTCACCATCGTATTCGATCTCGTCATTACCTTTTGCTTCAATTTCAGTGCCGTCTTCCAGCGTGAATTTGTAGGTGGTGTTCTCCAGATCTTTTTCTGTTACCAGCACACCCTGGAACGCTTCCGGGTTAAACCTGAATGTGGTGCAGCCTTTGAGGCCTTTATCGTAAGCGTAGAGATAGATGTTCTTGAAATCTTCAAAATCATAATCGGTCGGCACGTTAATGGTTTTTGAAATCGAGCTGTCAATCCATTTCTGTGACGCTGCCTGAATATCCACGTGGGCTTTGGCCATGATAGTTGAAGAATCCAGGAAATAATCCGGCAATTGCTCTTCAGGTTTGTCGCTGAATGGCATTGCGTTAGGGTTTACCAATTCACGGTAGGCCAGCAGTTCATAAGAGAATACATCGACTTTCTCTTTTGATTTTTTACCTTCACGAATGACGTTACGTGCATAGTGGTGTGCGAATGATGGCTCAATACCGTTACTTGCGTTGTTAGCCAGTGACAGTGAGATCGTACCGGTTGGCGCAATTGAGCTGTGGTGCGTAAAACGTACGCCTTTAGCCGCGATCTGGTTACGCAAACCTTCAGGAAACTGCTGCATGTAACGGCTGTATTTGCCCAGCAATACTTTACCGGCCACTTTCTGGCCTACTTTAATGCCGTCTGCCGCCATTTCCGGGCGTTTTGCCAGCATATCGGCCGTGACTTCAAATTTCTCGTCCATAATCGGAGCCGGGCCCTTTTCTTCAGCCAGCTGCACGCCTACGTTCCAGCCTTCTTCCGCCATTACACGTGTCACTTCTTCAGTAAATTTGATTGACTCTTCTTCACCGTATTTCAGCTTCATCATGGTCAGGCTAGAACCTAAGCCCAGGTAACCCATGCCATGACGACGCTTACGCATGATCTCGTCACGCTGCTGTTGCAGCGGCAAGCCGTTGATTTCGACGACGTTATCGAGCATACGCGTGAAGATCGCTACCACTTCGCGGTATTCTTTCCAGTCGAAGTAAGCTTCATCGGTGAATGGTTTTTTCACGAAACGGGTCAGGTTGATTGAACCTAACAGACAAGCGCCGTAAGGTGGCAATGGCTGCTCGCCACATGGGTTGGTTGCGCGGATGTTTTCGCAGAACCAGTTGTTGTTCATTTCATTCACGCGGTCAATCAGGATAAAACCTGGCTCAGCAAAGTCGTATGTGCTGGACATAATCACATCCCACAGGCGACGCGCTTTGATGGTTTTGTAAACGCGGCATGCTACCTTGCCGGCATCTTTGCCTTCTGTCTTTGCCAGATATTTACCTTTGATCGGCCACTCGCGCCATACTACCTGGCTGTCATCATTCACGTTCAGGCCGTCAATGATGGCTTCTTTTTCTGTTACCGGGAAAGCGAGCTTCCACTCGGCGTCGGCTTTTACCGCCTCCATGAATTCTTTAGTGATCAGGCATGACAGATTGAACTGGCGCAAACGGCCGTTCTCACGCTTGGCTTTGATGAAATCTGTAACATCAGGATGTGAAATATCAAAGGTCGCCATCTGCGCACCACGGCGGCCACCCGCGCTGGATACGGTAAAGCACATCTTGTCATAGATATCCATGAAAGACAGCGGGCCACTGGTGTAGGCACCTGCACCCGCTACAAATGCACCTTTCGGGCGCAGCGTAGAAAACTCATAGCCGATACCGCAACCGGCTTTCAGGGTTAAGCCAGCTTCATGTACTTTACCCAGAATGTCATCCATGCTGTCTGAAATCACGCCGGAAACCGTGCAGTTAATGGTTGAAGTCGCAGGCTTGTGTTCTAAAGCACCGGCATTGGAGGTAATACGGCCAGCCGGAATCGCGCCTTTACGCAAAGCCCACAGGAATTTCTCATGCCACTCGGCGCGTTTATCTTCTGTTGTTTCCACATCAGCCAGCGCACGTGCCACGCGTGAAAAAGAAGCATCCATGTCTGCATCAACATTATCACCCTGCTTGGTTTTGAGGCGATATTTCTTATCCCAGATATCAAGCGAGACCGGTTGAATCGGAATTTCTTTTTCGACATCTGTACTCGAATTCTTTGCAGTATCAACGGCTTTTAACATGGATTAACCCCTTTTTTTATTGACTTGAAGTCATGAATAAACAATGACTTCAGCCTGTATTATTAACAGTTACATTAGTACATCACTATACAGCCTCACTATAATTGACTTCATAAATCCTACAGTGAGTTTCATTGTGGTTAAATTTGTTATAACCACAATATATTGTGTTTTTTTGGTAATTTAATCATTTAGTAGTGGTAGGTCAAGATATTTTTTTAACTTATTTTTATTCAATAATGTTAATTTTGTCTTGCCTTTATGCTATGCCGCGCTGGCGCTGACTCTATATGCGCCGATGATGGTGACATAAATATAATGAACCATTATTCATACCCAGAATATGTGCGAAAATGACAGCATGTCACGTAACGTTTACACATTCCTGCTTTACCTGCTACTGCCATTTACGCCACTTAAACTGCTCTGGCGTGCAAGAAAACAACCCGAGTACCTGGCGCACTGGCAGGAGCGTTACGGTTTCTACAAATTCAGCTTAAACAAACCCGCAATCTGGCTGCACTGCGTGTCAGTGGGTGAAACCCGCGCTGCAGAACCTTTAGTAAAGGCACTACTAGCGCAATACCCCGACCATCAAATCCTGCTGACACACACCACGCCCACCGGCCGCGCCACCAGCAAGCAATTATTTGGAAGCAATGTCTCCAGAGCCTATTTACCGTACGACCTGCCATTTGCGGTCAGGCGCTTTTTAAGGCACTTTAAGCCGGTGGCCGGCGTACTCATGGAGACAGAGCTTTGGTTTAATTTAATAGCCGGCTGCCGGCAGCATAAAATACCGCTTCTGCTTGCAAATGCGCGTTTATCAGAGAAATCTGCACAAGGCTATGGCAAGCTTGGCGGAGTTGTACGGCAAGGCCTGCAAGGGCTGGCTGCAATCGCCGCACAAACCGGCCAGGATGCAGCGCGTTTACAGCAATTAGGTGCAAATAACGTCAGCATCATCGGCAACATAAAGTTTGATGTGGCACCACATGAAGATGCCATTGCAAAAGGCAGCCTGTTAAGGCAAGCGCTTGGCAATCAGCGCCCGGTATTTCTGGCAGCAAGCACCAGGGAAGGTGAAGAAGAACTGATTCTGGATGCGGTTGCCGCCGCCGGCATCCCAGACCTGCTCACAATCATTGTACCGCGCCACCCGCAGCGGTTTGATGCAGTGGCGGAACTGCTCAAGAAAAGAACCTCCGGCTTTACAAGGCGCTCATCACTTGGCGGCGAAGTAGCCGTGAGCCCGCAGACATCTTTTATGCTCGGCGACTCCATGGGTGAAATGTTTACCTACTACGCCAGCTGCGATGTCGCTTTCATCGGCGGCAGCCTGTTGCCGCTGGGTGGGCAGAACCTGATTGAGGCCTGCAGCATGGGCAAGCCGGTACTGATAGGGCCGCATACCTTTAATTTCGCGCAGGCTACAGAAATGGCGATTGCCGCCGGTGCAGCCGAGCGTATACAAAACAGCAGCGATTTAGCGCAGCACTTGCAGGCATTGATTGCCGACCCTGGCAAACAAAATGCCATGCATGACGCCGCATTGCGCTTCAGTAATGAGAGCCGCGGCGCTACAGAGCGCACGCTGAATTTGCTAAGCCAATATCTCTAAGTACGCTGCCCAAGCACCATGATTGAAAGTGAAGTCCGGCTAAACAGCCGCTGCCTGAACGCTATAACACTTCCACACTTTGCACCAGCACCAGCTCACAGGCACCGCTGCCGGTATCTTCACGTGTAAGCGAGCTTTTCCAGCGCCACCCATCAGCTGCTTTAGCCTCTACCAGATATCCATGCAAGCGCACCACATTACCCACCCGGATACTTTGCAGGGATTTTCTCACGCCGGCATCTACCGGAATCATATGCATATTGGCGCTATGGGTCTGGATTTCTTCACGCGGGATAGGAAAGACATTTACGCGCCAGTAATAAAAACGGCCGCCCTGGGTGATGCTGATATCTTTAAGCACATCTTCATCAGACATGCGCCCCCAGCCTAATGCCAGATCGATGGGTGACAGCTCCGCTTCGCGCCCGAAATAATAATCTGTAGTGGCAAGCACACGTGCGCGAATACTGAAAGCTGCTAACGGAATCAGCTGGAAAGCCCCGACTACCTGTTCAGCAGCTGAGCCGGCACTTCCCTGATAAGGCTCTTCCGCCACCAGCACACCGGGGCCATGCACGATTTCACGCTGCGCAACATAATGATACGCACCGAACCCAATCAGAAAAACAAGCAGCAGCCTTGTCCAGGTCATGCGCATGGCGTTGCACCTGCATGCAGAACAACACTAGCGGATAAGTTTACTGACCGTCTTGAACGCTTCACCCTCGGCAGCTCCCAGCCACTCAAACACAACGGATTCGGTATTGGTAATCACGCAGCCCGCGTCACGCATTCTGGCCAGCGCGTTAAGCTTGTTGGCAGGGTCGCGCGATACCACCGCATCTTCCACAACAAAAACCTGCTTGCCGGACGCGATGAGGTCCAATGCTGTCTGCACGACACAAATGTGCGCCTCCATGCCGGCGAGGACAATCTGCGAGTGATCACGCGTAAGCTGGCGCTTGAACCTGGATTCTGCCAAACAGGAAAATGTAGTTTTTTCTACCGGGTGCATATCAGGGATGAATGCTGACAGCTCAGGGACGGTATGCCCCAAGCCTTTAGGATACTGCTCGGTCACGATTACTGCCACACCAAGCAAACGGGCAGCCTGGGCAAGGATGCCGCAATTTTTCACTAGCGCCTGCATGGCATCAGTCGGCATCACTGTTGCCAGGCGGCTTTGCACATCGATAATTACAAACTGGCTAAGCGTTACGTCTGCTTTAAAAGGTGCGCCCATATATTTATTTCGCCTATTGCCCGCCAGCCGCCAGTATCAGCTGCTGATTAATATCGGCGAGGTCGGCCTCGGCCACAACGCCCGAAATCGATTTCAAACGAATGATATTCACCAGATAATTGTAGCGTGATTGCAGCAGGTCTCGTTTCGCCGAAAAATACTGCTGCTCCGCATTCAGTACATCGACGCTGGTGCGCACGCCGACTTGATAGCCCAGCCTGGTCGAATCCACCTGAGACTGGCTTGAAACCAGTGCCTGTTCATAAGCCTTAACCTGCGCAATACTGGTACTCAAGTTCAGGTATGCGCGCTGTGTTTCCAGCTCGGTGTTGCTGCGCGCGATTTCCACGTCGTCCTGTGCCTTCTGGTGGCTTAACACGGCCTGGCGCACGCGCGAACTGATTGCTCCGCCCTGATACAAAGGGATCTGCAATTGCAGGCCTATTGCCGCGGTCTGCAGCTCATTGCCGGAACCGAACGCTGAAGAGCTGCCATTCGCATAACTATCGGTGTAACTTGCGACAGCATCCAATGTCGGCAAATGGGCGGCATTCAATCGTTCGATCTCCTGCTCGGCAAACTTGGCCGCATCCTGCTGTATCTGGATATTAAGGTTGTTAGCCGTAGCCACTTCCAGCCATTTATCCATCGTTTGCTCAAGCTGGCTGGTTTTAATATCCGCCCTTACCGTTGCCAGCTTTTGCGGCATTTTTCCGGTAAGTGACTGCACAGCACGTTTTGCAATCTGCAGCTCATTAATCGTAGCAATTTCCTGCGCCAGCACCAGGTCAAAACGTGCCTGCGACTCATTTACATCGGTGATCGTGGAAGTGCCTACCTCAAAATTTGCCTTTGCCTGCTCAAGCTGGCTCAGAATCGCAGATTTCTGCGCAGCGATCAGGTCAATTTTATCCTGTGCGATCAGCACATCAAAATACGCCTGGGTGACTCGTAAAATCAGGTCCTGCTGGCTCAAGTGCAGCTGCTTATCCGCCTGGCTGACCTGCGTTTTGCTTTGGTCCATCTGCACCAGATTCTGTTTCCTGTAGATTGGCTGCCGCAAATCCACGCCATATTTATAGGTTTCAAAATTTGCCGTACTAGGCTCCCTGGGCGGGTTTGCATTGATATAGCGGATGTCGGTGGAAAGCCTGTTGGCATCGGCACTGAAATTAACCGTTGGCCGATATAGTGCCTTGCCCTGCTCGATGATTTCCTGGGCGGCCTGGTTGGCGCTTAAAGCAGAAGCCAGCCTGGGGTCATGTGACAGCGCCTGGCGATAGATATCGATTAAGGAATATGCTTTTTCATCTGCCTGCGCCTGCGCAGCAAGCGCCAGAGATAAAGTAATACACGCAGCCAGATGTTTAAGCATAGGTCAGTTAGAACTCAAATTTTTCTGTCTGCGGCGCATTTTGCAGCGGCGGCAGGCAGGTTTCAAAAATAGCTTCCTGGCGGAACGCATCTTCGCTGATGCGCCGTGTCAGTGTCGCTTCCATAATGGGCTCTTCGCCAACCACCGCAAACAGGCGGCCGCCGACATTCAACATTTTTTCGGCTGCAAGCGGGCGCAGCTGCAACGAACCCGTGAATACAATCACATCATAAGGCGCTGCTGACGCAAAACCGTTTGCGGCATCGGCCACATGCAAGGTGACATTGCGGATGTCCTGCTTTTCCAGGCGGCTTTTTGCCAGCGCTGACAACTCAGGGCAAATTTCAACGGCATGCACATGGTCTGCCAGCGTCGCCAGCAAAGCTGTCAGATAACCGCTGCCGGTACCTACCACCAGCACTTTATCCGTTTTTTTAACGCCGACCGCCTGCAAAATACGCCCTTCGACCTTTGGTGCCAGCATAGTCTGGCCGTGACCGATAGGCAGTTCGATATCGGCAAACGCTAGTCCTCTCTGCGACTCGGCAACAAAATTCTCGCGCGGCACTTTATCCAGAACCGCCAGCACTACCGGATCCAGCACATCCCAGGTGCGGATCTGCTGTTCGATCATGTTGAATCTGGCCTGGCTCGTGTTGAATCCCGCAGCGGCATTGCTATCTGTATGTTTTACTGTCTGTGTCATTCTGGTTACTCTATGAATATTTTACTATTTATAATTATAGCGCAACTACCCGTATCGGTCGCTTTACTTAGATGGCATTCTCACGCCGAACCATGCCGCATACAATGCCGGCAGAAACAATACCGTCAGCAGCGTCGCTACGGTGAGCCCACCCATGATTGCAACAGCCATCGGGCCAAAAAAAACACTGCGCGTCAGCGGGATCATTGCCAGAATCGCCGCCGCCGCGGTCAACACAATAGGCCTGAAGCGGCGTATGGTAGACTCAATAACAGCCTGCCACTCCGGCAAGCCGGAAGCTTTATCCTGGTCAATCTGATCCACCAGGATCAGCGAGTTACGCATGATCATGCCGGATAAGGCAATCGTGCCCAGCATCGCCACAAAACCAAAAGGCTTATCAAACACCAGCAATGCGAGTGTGACGCCGATCAAACCCAAAGGTGCGGTCAGCAGCACCAGAAACACCCGCGAGAAACTTTGCAGCTGCAACATCAATATGGTCAGCACGGCAATCAGGAACAAAGGCACGCCGGCTGCCACCGATGCTCCACCTTTCGCTGATTCCTCAATCGCACCGCCTGTTTCCAGCGTAACGCCCAAAGGCAAATCGGCCTTGATTGTGTTCAGCTGCGCCTCCACTTGCTGCGAGACGACCGGCGCCTGCAGGCTGCCTTGCAGGTTGGCGCGAACCGTGATCGATGGTTCGCGGTTGCGGCGCCAGATCACGCCCTCTTCAAACCTTGAGCTGATTGTCGCAAACTGCGATATTGGCACACTTGCCCCGGACGGCGTACTCATGGTCAGGTCAGCCAGATGCGATAAATGGCTGCGCTCTATTTCGGTTCCGCGTGCCACCAGGTCAATGCGCTCGTTACCTTCCCTGAATTCAGTGATATATAACTCATTCATCGCGCCGCTGATGATATTTGCCACATCGACCGAACTCACACCCAACAGACGCGCTTTAGCCTGGTCGACTTCCACATGAATGACTTTGCTTGGCTCTTCCCATCCCAGCTGCACATTCACAAGGTTCTTATTGGCACGCATGATGTCGGCAATCTGATGGGAAATATCGCGTATCTGCTGAATATTAGTGCCGGATACCCTGAACTGCACCGGGAAACCAACCGGAGGGCCATTTTCCAGTCGCAGAACCGAGGCGCGCAATGACGGGAAATCATGTTCAAACAAGGCCAGCAGATCCTTGCGCAATGCCTCTCGCGACTCCAGGGATTTACTCAATATAACAAACTGCCCGAATCCACGGTGCGGCAGCTGTATGTCCAGCGGCAGATAAAAACGCGGGCCGCCGGTGCCTATGTAGGCTACAAAGTTTTCTATACCTTTGTTGTCTGCACTCCACTGCTGCAGCCAGCGCTCAAGCTTCTCGGCCTCGGCATTGGTTGCAGCATAAGAGGCGCCTTCCGTCATGCGTAAATCCACAATCAGCTCCAGCCGCGTTGAATCAGGGAAGAACTGCTGCTGCACCTTGCCAAAACCAGCTATCGCCAACAGGAACAGCACCATGGTGATAGCAATGACCGTTTTGCGATAGCGTACACAGGCAGTTACCAATGTACGGAACGCCCGATAGAATGCGGTGTTATAGATATCGTGATGATGGTGTTCAGCAGCGTGCCCATCCATCTGCGGCACGCTGTTGCCGGCGGCAAAACGCATGGTTAACCAGGCCTTCAATTTTGACGGCTTAGTGACCGGGGCTGCCAGGTAATCCGGCAGCAGGTGATAGCCTAGATAGGGCACGAATATCACCGCGGCAAACCATGAAATCACCAGCGCGATCGCCGAAACCTGGAAAATGGAGCGCGTGTACTCACCTGTAGATGACACTGCAGTGGCAATTGGCAGGAAACCAGCCACCGTGACCAGTGTCCCGGCCAGCATCGGCATGGCGGTTGAAGTATAAGCAAACGAAGCTGCTCTTACCCGGTCCCAGCCCTGCTCCATTTTAGAGGCCATCATTTCAACCGCGATAATGGCATCATCCACCAGCAGGCCCAGTGCCAAAATCAGCGCCCCGAGGGAAATCTTATGCAAGCCTATGTCCAGCAAATGCATCATCAGGAATGTTGCTGCCAGCACAACCGGAATTGTGATCGCCACCACGATACCGCTGCGCCACCCCAGCGACAGCAAGCTCACACCGAGTACAATCACCAGCGCTTCTACCAGCGACTTCACAAAATCATTGACAGAGTTTGCCACAATCCTGGGCTGCGAAGTGACCGTATGCAACTCCAGCCCTACCAGCAACTGCTGCCTGATTCGCGCGGTGACCTGATCGAGGGCATGCCCAAGCGCAATCACATCGCCGCCGTCTTTCATGCTCACCCCCAGCAGCAGGGTCGGCTTTGCCTCAAAACGGATACTGCTGCGCGGCGGGTCTTCATAACCACGATACACACGCGCAACATCACCCAGGCGAAAATCCTGCTGATTGGCACGTAACCGGATATTGCGCAGATCATCCAGCGTATCGTATCGCCCCGACACCGCAATGCGGATATGCTCCGCGCTTGAATCATAACCACCGCTTTTTACTACCGCGTTCTGGGTCTGCAATAAGCTAATGAGTACGTTCGGGCTGATACCCAGGGTAGCGAGTTTCGCATTGGATATCTCAATAAAAATGCGCTGTTTCTGCTCGCCGAAGAACTCGACTTTGGCCACATCCTTTATTTTCAGCAACTCTGTGCGGATCAGTTCCGCCTGTTTTTTCAATGCTGCATTATCGAAGCCATCACCGGTCAGCGCATACATGGTGCCGTATACATCGCTGAACTCATCATTAAAAGTCAGGCTTTCAATTCCCTGCGGCAAGGTATGGCGAATATCGCCTACCTTTTTACGAACCTGATACCAGACTTCGGGAATGTCTTTTGAGAACGTGTCATCTTTGGCCACGATAAAAATCATGGATTCGCCCGGACGCGAATAGCTGCTGGAGTAGTCCAGGTGCGGCACTTCCTGGATTTTCTTTTCCAGCTTATCGGTGACCTGCTGCTCTACTTCCTGTGCGCTGGCACCAGGCCAACTGGTACGCACCAGCATCACCTTGAATGTAAACGGCGGATCTTCAGACTGGCCCAATTTAGTATAGGCAAAAGCGCCGGCGATCACCAGCACCAGCATGCAATACAGCACCAGAGCCTGATGTTTGAGCGACCAGTTGGATAAATTAAAGCGCTCGCCACCGCCGTTTAACGGCGCCTTGCCTTCATAATCCGGCATTTGATTCAAGCCGCTCATGGCGCTGCCCCGGTTACCGGTTTTACCAACTGGCCTTTTACCAGCGTATGCACACCGGCAATCGCGATCTTCTCACCCGCCTGCAAGCCGCCAGTGATCAATACACCCTGTTCCGTAAAATCGCCTGCAGTGACTTCGCGCGGCTGGGCTTTATTCTCCGCATCGATCACCCACACCAGCTTTTTGCCATTGCGTTCAGTCAGCGCGACCAGCGGAATCAGCCACTGCTGCGACGACTGTGCCTGCTGCGGTTTGAATTTCACGCCCGCCGTCATGCCAAGTTTCACCATCTCATCAGCGTCAGCCACACTCACCCTGACGTTAAATGCACGGGTTGCGGAATCGGCTGCCGGAGCGACTTCGCGCACACGCCCGGCATAGGCCTTGTTTGGATTGGCCCACATTTTGATTGTCACCGGCGTGCCGGGCACGACCTCGGCCATACGTGACTCAGGCACAGCAACCAGCACTTCGGTTTCTTTGAGATTGGCAACCTGCACCACAACCTCACCCGCCTGCACAACCTGGCCGGGCTCAGCGCGTATCATCGTAACCACGCCGTCACGGTCCGCTGTTAAATTGGCATATTGCGTCTGGTTACCGGAAACATTGGCCTGTGCTTTTACCTGCGCGAGCCTGGCAGCAGAGGTCTTCAGCTCGGCATCACGTATATCCAGTGCCGAAGCTGAAATGAATTTCCTGGCAAACAACTGGCGCTGCCGCTCAAACTCAGCCACGGCCAGCGCATGACTAGCCTCTGCCGCGCGCACATCAGCCATTGCCGCAGCGGCATTTAAATTAACATCGGCAGTATCCAGCCTGGCCAGCAACTGGCCTTTTTTCACACTCGCGCCTACATCCACCTTGCGCTCGATGATTTTGCCGCTGATGCGGAAACCCTGACTTGCCTCAAAACGCGGCCGCACTTCACCTACCAGCACCATGGAACTTGATGCACCCGAATCGCCAACCACCATTGTCAATGCCGGCCTCGGCGCGACTGCAGGCTCAACTGGCTTATTGCAGGCCGTCAGTACAACAAGAAATACCACTGATAAAAGTTTGACATTCATCTCAAGCCACCCATTGATGTTTTTATTTTTGCGTTAATCTGGTCGCAGCAATCCCTGCAGTATCGTACTTTGCATGAATCGCAGGCGCGACTCTATATCAGCCCACTGGATCCAGCCTTCCTGCCCCAGCGCAATCTGCAAAGAACATACACCATGTATGCCCGCCCATATCGTCTGCGCGATCAATTCAGAATCTGTCATTTCAGCCCTGAATAAACCGGCCTCGAATGCCTGATGCACCACATGTTTCAGCTGTGCATAGGCATCCTGCTCGGTGTTGCCCTGCTGGATTTTTGTAATTTCCTGATTGCATGGCGCACGCGGTGTCATGAACATCAGCCGGTAATGATTAGGGTGCTGCAATGCAAACATTGCGTAGCCTTGGCCCAAAGCCTGAATGCGCTCGATCAGGTCAGGCATCTGCATGACCTGATGCATGCCGCCGGCCAATTTAAGGAAGTCCTCATCGCACACCGCCTGCAGCAAGGCTTCCTTATCGGCGAAGTGGTGATACAGCGTCGTAGCTGAGTAATTGATTTTCCTGGCAATTTCACGCATGGAGACTGCGTCAATGCCGCGCTCTACAAATAATTCGCGCGCCGCATCCAATATGCTGGCACGCAGCCTCTCGCGATCTTGCGCTGATTTTATTCTAGGTGGCATTGCATTTAATATAGTAGTTAACGGTGTTAATTTAACACCGTTAACTACTCAGGTAAAGTACTAACGCAATATTCAAGAACTTAATTTTAAAAACGGCCTGACGGCTGCCATTGCAAATCCTGCATTACGATAGCTTTGGCACCTTTGGGTTTGTCTGCCGACTAACCGCGCCTTAAGTCATTCCGTACTGGCTCAGCTTGTACCAGAGTGAGCGCTCACTGATTTCAAGAACCTTGGCTGCCTTGCTTTTGTTACCATGCGTTTCTGCCAGCGCAGCCATGATCAATCGTCGCTCCAGCGCCTCAATCGCCGGCGGCAAGGCCAGGGAACTGGCCGCAGTCAGCGGCGGTTCCGTCGCTTCTGCCAACGTAATCTGGCTCACCATTTCAGCAGGAAGATGCTTGGGCAGTATCGTTTGGTTACCGCTGATAATCGCTGCCCGCTCCAGCACATTCTCCAATTCACGCACATTGCCCGGCCAATCGTAGCCCGTCAGCGCATTGATTGCTTCCTGCGAAATATCAACACGCCGCCTGGCCAGAAAATGCCGTGCAAGTTCAGGAATATCCGACTTGCGCGTCTTGAGTGCGGGTAAGTCAATGCGGAACACATTCAAACGGTAATAAAGGTCTTCACGCAGCTTGCCATCCTTGATTGCCTCGCGCGGGTCGCGGTTGGTAGCGGCAACCACACGGATATCCACGGCAATCGGGCGATTACCGCCTACGCGCTCAATTACATTCTCCTGCAAGGCACGCAGCAGCTTGGCCTGCAGCGGCATCGGCATTTCGGTGACCTCATCGAGAAACAGCGTCCCGCCGTCCGCCAGCTCAAACTTGCCGACACGCTCTTTGATAGCGCCGGTAAAAGCGCCTTTTTCATGGCCGAACAGTTCAGATTCAAGCATCTCGTGCGGAATCGCTGCGCAATTCACCGCAACAAACAGGCCATCGCTGCGCGGCGAGCCTGCGTGGATCGCTCGCGCCACCAACTCCTTACCGGTACCGGTTTCGCCGGCAATCAGTACCGTGGCTTTTTCCGGCGCAACCTGGCGAATAGACTCGAACAACTGCTGCATGACCGGGCTGCTGCCCACCAGCCCGGCATCTGGTGCCTTATCTTCGCGCAGGTACTGGTTTTCAACCACGAGCCGTGCAAATGACAGCGCACGCGCAATTGCAAGCTCCAGCTCTTCAAGGTCAAACGGGCGCAGAATATAATCGGAAGCCCCGCTTTTCATTGCATCAATCGCTGTTTTCACTTCGCCCTGCGCCGTGACAATAATGACCGGCAGATCGGGATTCGCATTCGCACCCGGCCTGTTTTTATCCTGCCCGTCCTCCTGCCTGCCGGATCGGATCGCTTTTAGCAATTGCAGTCCGCTCATATAGGGCATGTGCAAATCGGTTACTACACAGTCCACATGCTCAGAATGTATGATTGCCAGCGCTTCGCGCCCATCCTTAGCGGTCAGCGGCTTGTATCCGGCCTGGCGTAAACTGATCTCCAGTAAACGCAGCATATGCGGCTCATCATCCACCGCCAATACGGTTTTAATCGTTTGCGACATTGTTCTCTTTATCTTTCAGTTAATCATCATTGCCGATCGTGCCAATACCAGCAATTCATCCTGCGCTAATGCACCTGCTGCTTGGGCAGCCTGACCCTGAAATCTGCCCCGTGCGCATCTCCTGAACGGCTGGGCAGCGTACTTGCTTCAACAGTCAGGGAGCCAAAATGTGCAATCACGATCTGCCTCGATACAGCCAGCCCCAGACCGATACCGCCCTGGCGCTGCGTGAAGAACGGGTCAAATATCTGCTCCCTGAATGACTCGTCAACCCCTGTGCCATTATCTGCCACGCTGATAGTAACACTATCCTCATGCTCGATCAGTGACACAACCACACTGCTGCCCGTGTCCAGTATCTGAATCGCGTTCAACAGCAGGTTCAGAATTACCTGGGTAATCTGCTCGCCATCACATTCCACCAGCACACGCGGCACCTCCTCGCCTGCATACCCCTCTTTAACCAATGCCTTGATCACGAGTTCCAGGTCGATGTCTTTTTTAGTCGCCTGCATGCGCAGCATGGCAACCGCATTTTCCAGCAAGGCAGCCACATCATGCACCGCGAACTCAGGCTGTCGCGGCCGGGCAGAATCGACCAGCGTGGATACCAGCTTATTCAGGCGTTCTGTTTCCGAGGTGATAAAGCTGGCGACTTCCCGTCCTTCTGCGCTCAGGCTTTTCTCGCGTGCGAGTACCTGTGCCGATGAGCGCAGTATGCCCAGGGGCGTCCTGATCTCGTGGCTCATCGCGGCTGCCATTTCTCCCGCCACGGCCAGCTTAGCCGCGCGTGTCAGATTTTCTTTGGAAAGATTCAAATCATCAATCATTTTGGCAAATGCGTTTGTCATTCCGCGCACTTCTACCGGGCCATCGGGTGCAGGCAGCGCGCCCTGAGTCGATGACCGCATGAACCGATTTGCGTAGGAAGTCAGTCTGGCCAGAGGCATGGTGATAAAACGTGATAGCGGAGCCGCGAGGGCTGTCGCCAGAAATGCAGTGACTACCAGTAGAAAGATAAACATGTACCCCATGCGATGCACCGGCGCCATGACCACGGAACGGTACTGCGAAATCTCGACTTGCCATTTAAAAATCGGGGCGATCGCCTGTCCATTGCCGTTTGAACGCACAGATACATCATGTGCAGCAACAATCTGCTGCCATTCAGCTGTCTGCGCCAATGGATCACCCTGCTCATCCAGCAGCGCGGCGGCACTGCCCTGGCTTTGCGTACTCCTGAGGATTGCTTCAACCTCACCCCAGTCAAATACCGCCCATAAAGTACCGGCCTTGTTGCCATCCACATCGATAATATCGCTGGCAATTGGCAAGCGCTGCTGACTGATTGCCGCCAGAAGTAAAGGATGGCGCTCTAGCTGAACATTCACCCAAGGCTGCACTTCGGGCGCAGGCTGGCCTATCTGCGCCGGCTCGCTTGAGGCAATCACGCGGCCATCGGGGGCTACCACATACAGTTCACGATAAACCCCACGGTAACTTTGCTTGAGATCAGCCAGGAAATGCGACAACCGCTTGTCCACATCGCCGATCTGCGCTTCATACATCACATCCAGCCTGCTCCAGGAGGCCACGTTCTGCAAACGTTCGAACATCATGCGGTCAACTTCACTCAGTGCCGCAATCGCGCGCGTCTGCATGCCGCTTACGATCTCATCATGCAGCGCGGTACGCGCCTGATAAAAGGCAAGCAGCGTCATGATCAGCATAGGCAGCAGGGCGGTAAGAAAAAAACCTGCCAGCAGGACCTGCCTGACGGAAAACGGCCTATTTAGCATAGTCAGCAACAGCTATCGTGTACAATTCAGCATTCTCATTTGTAGCAGTCATGAACCATGATTCAGCAAAAAATTAAGGAAATTCACATGCGCTTACGCTGCATGTCAATATCTGCAGGCAGGCAACTCGTTTATGCGGTCAGTGTAGCCTTGCTGGCTACGGTATGCAAGATTGCCCATGCAGACGAAACCACAGACGAGTCCCCGGGCTTTCAACTCGGCGGCTACGCAAGCGCCGGCATCACTGCGCCGCGCAAAGGCAATACCGAATTCAACCTGAATGAAATCAGCCTGATGCTAAGCTGGGACAACAATGCCCGACTCAAATTTTTCAGCGAGCTGGAGCTTGAACGCCCGCTCAGCTGGAATGAAAATAGGCACTTCAACAGCAAAAACAGTTATTTTGACTTGGAACGGCTCTATCTCGACTACAACGTTTCCGAAAAAATCAACATCCGCGGCGGACGTTTCTTAACGCCGGCAGGCCGCTGGAACCTGTTACACGCAGCCCCGCTGGTCTGGACAGGCACGCGCCCGCTTGCTACTAATTACTTATTTCCCGCGGCAATCAACGGCGTCATGATGCACGGCACAACTCCGTTAAACATAAACGGTGAAGAACAGTCTTTTGAATATGCGTTTTTTGCCGAAACCCTGAAAGACCAGGATAAGGAAGATGATGAAATCATCTATAAAAACGTAGCAGGCGCCCACTTTAAATTAAACAACCGGTTTAACCTGGGTCTAAGCCTCGCCACATTCACCGAAGACCGTCCGGGTTCGCCGGATTACCGCATGCTCGGCCTGGATTTTATAACCCATGTCAAAGGCTGGGAAATCAGCGGCGAAGGCTTCCAGCGCTTTACCAGCAACGGCAGTGATGGCGGCAGCGGCGCCTACCTGCAGAGCGCGGCGCCGCTAGGCAGCAACTGGTACTGGCTGACGCGGCTGGAAACTTTCCAGAAGCCGGATGCAGTTTCCGGCGAACGCTGGGTACTGGGCCTGACCAAACGCATTACACCCACACAACTGCTTAAAATGGAATTTGTAGGCGGCAGCGATAACTTTACTGATACCCCGCGCGGCTTCATCGGTTCATTTGCGGTGCTGTTCTGATGAAATCATTGTTTAAACACGCATTGGCGGGATTATGTGCATTTTATGCAGTTGCCGCCCCGTATGCAGCGAGCGCGGAAGAAACACACCCGCTTGCCGTCATTGTATCCAGCAACCCTGAAGCTGCGGTAATTCAGCAGCTCAATCCGCGCGACCTGGGGCCGATCTACTGGAAGAAAAAGCAAAACTGGCTGGGTGGCGCTCGCATACGCCCGGTAAACCTGCATGCCGAACACCCGTTACGGATTTATTTTTCAAAAGTAGTCCTCGGCAGCCTGCCGAATGAACAGGCCGATTACTGGAACGGACTATACTTCCACGGTACTACGCCGCCTTACAGCGTACAGTCGGAAGAAGCTGTACTGCGTTATGTGAACCTCACCAAAGGCGCTATCGGCTACGTTGATGCCTGCAAGCTTGATGACCGGGTCAAACCGCTGCTGTGGATTAATGACAACACGATCAGCAGCAGCAAACCTGCACTGGACTGCGAGCCACGCCCGTAATTCAGGCCACGCAACCGGCACGGCGTTTCCGGCATGAATGGTCGGTATTACTCCCTAAGCATTAGCAAGCCCAAAGATGCTGATTGTGTTTTGTTTTGCGCTGATTCAGCCAGTGGCCATAGCCAGTAAAGTGCCAGCAGCACTATCCAGACGACCCAACCACTCCATAGTACATGTGACAGGAAATGCGCGCCGCGCGCCATTTGTACAGCGCCCATCAGCAAACCCATGAGCAGGCCTGTCCATAACATAAAAACAGAAAAACGCGGCTTGATGTGCCGAAAAGCGAAATAAAACGCCATCAGCGCAAAACCTGCTGACGGATGCCCGGCAGGAAAGCAATGCCCGGCTTTTGCCGCCAGCGGCGGTGTTTCAAACAGATCAAACAAAGGCAAGCTGCCGCCATATAAGGCAATATCCCAGGGGCAGCCATGCGGGCTGTTATGTTTAAGTATGGAAACCGCTGCAGTAGAAACCGCCATGCCGGCAAACACCCACAAAAATGACTGCCGGTACGCCCTAAGGCTGGTAAACCTGTAACTTAATAACAACAGGCCCAGGCAGGATACCGCAACAGCCTCAATCAACCATTTCAAGCCTGTGTGCATCCAGCTTGCCAGGAGCGGGTCTTTTTTCAATGTGAACTGATGCAACTGACCATCAAAGAACAAATCAGCGATATGTGTATCCAAGTATGTATGTGGGTAAGCCAGCAGCATCAGCAATGCAAAAACCAAGGCTGGCAGCAGGTGTTTTAACCAGAAGCGGCCGGGGCTGGCATATTGCTCTAGCGAGTAATGAGGCATAAGTATTTTTACGCAGTAGTTTGATTGAACATAAAGGTTAAATACTGCAAACAGCATGCCAACACATTAACTTATTGTTTTATATTGGTTTAATTTATCAATGCAGATTATTTACCATACAAAAATTGCAGGATTCAGCAGCAACTGTTGGAAAATACATGCAGTATTTGCAGATTCCACTCCCTAGCTCATCATGCATCAATCGCAGCAAATATGTGTATTGAAAAGATGTAAGCCGCAGCCGAAAATAAACATAACCGTTTGATTTAAAATAAATTAATAATGAGAAATGCAGCAGAATCCGTGACAGCGGCGGCTTGATAACCAGTCATGCAGAGGTGTGGGCACGCTATTTGCTCAAATGTAATCATCAGTGTTAACAGCGAATTACAAAATGCAAAATCCATCTTATTTAGGTACATCATATTTAAATGCCGCACTTTTGACATTGGGCAATAGCGCCACCTTCTTTAATGCCGAAGCTGCCTACAAGACCAGGCCGCTAGCCATCTCCAAAAGACAGCGCGCCGAAAACATCACGGCAGCGACATCTGGTCGCGATGCGGCAGACCGCTGCGAAATCGAACAGTTTATTCATGATGTGTTTGCAAAAACCTACGGTGCCGACATACAGCACTTTATGCCCAGGCTGGTGAGCCTGCGCGATGAAGCTGGTGAGCTGGTAGCTGCATTTGGTTTGCGTAAGGCAGATGAGTCACCACTATTTTTAGAGCAATACCTGGATGCCCCGATTGAAACCATATTATCAAAGCGCTTCCATAGAACCATCACCCGTAGCCAGATCACTGAAATCGGCAACCTGGCTGTATCCAACCCGCGTAATGCAGGCATTTTAATTGCCCATGTCATTCAGCATAGTTTAGACTTAGGGCTGGAATGGGGTGTAGCCACGGCGCATCACAGCCTGCAAAATGGCCTGGTAAAAGGTGGCCGTGATGTTTACGCACTACAGGCAGCTGATCCGGCAAAATTGGACCCGGCGGAATTTGCAAGCTGGGGCAGTTACTACAACAACCTGCCACAAGTGGTTGCGATTCGCGGAGTTGCACAAATTTGACGGTAAAACTGACGACAAACGAACTACTGCAGGCAATTAGCTGCAATGAGCCAGAACAGATCGCGCTGCATGGTACTGATGTATCGCTTACTTATGCAGAATTAAACACTGCTGTGAACTGCCTGGCAGCAACATGGGCGGCGCAAACCACAGAAGCAAAGCGCCCGACAATGGCGCTAGCCGTTGAGAATCATCCGGCCTGGATTGTGCTGGACCTGGCGGCCATGGCATGCCGCATGCCTTTGGTGCCGCTGCCGTTCTTTTTCTCACCCGCACAATGGCTGCATGCGATGCAGAACGCCGGAGTCTCGATACTGGTCACGGATCAGCCGCAACTTTTTGAGCCGCTGCTCGCAAGCAACATGCTGAATTGCCGCCAGTTTGAACTGGCAGGCAAGACGCTCACACAGTTTGTGCTACGTAATTTTGATCAAGTAAAGTTACCCGATAACACCGCCAAAATCACTTATACCTCGGGCACTACCGGCAACCCCAAAGGCGTATGCCTGAGCAACGAAAATATGCTTAATGTAGCCAGGACGATTGCTGCGGCTACTGAAGTTTGTTCAGCCGACACTCACCTAAGTGTGCTGCCGCTGGCAACACTGTTGGAAAATGTAGCTGGCGTCTATGCAACGCTGCTTGCTGGCGCAAGCTGCTTCCTGCTGCCTAACCACGAAATCGGCTTAAGCGGTGCAACTGGGTTGGACATCAAGAAGTTACTGGCAACACTGAAACGCACCCGGGCCAGCACGGCAATTTTCACGCCCGAACTGCTGCATGCACTGGTGGTTTGCATTGAAGCCGGGGAAACCACTCCAGATCACCTGCGCTTTCTGGCGGTAGGTGGCGCCTCCGTCTCGCCGGCACTGCTGGCGCGTGCCAATAAACTGCAGATCCCGGTATATGAAGGTTACGGCTTGTCTGAATGTGCATCAGTCGTCGCGCTGAATGTACCTTCCGGCAACAAGATAGGCAGTGTAGGCAAACCATTGCCGCATATCAAAGTGAGCTTTACCCATGAGCAGGAAATTGTCGTCAACGGCAATGCCTGCCTAGGCTATGTAGGACAAGACCAACCGCTGCAAAATACTGTACATACCGGGGACATCGGCCAACTGGACGAAGACGGCTACCTGATCATTACCGGGCGCAAAAAAAATATTTTCATCACCTCATTTGGACGCAACGTATCGCCGGAATGGGTAGAGCGCGAGCTAAAAATCACCCCATGTATTGCGCAGGTAGCACTGTTCGGAGAGGCCAAACCCTGGAACGTGGCGGTCATCGTGCCAAGGCAGGCGGCTACAGATAAAGAAATTGATGATGCAATACACGCACTTAACAGCAGTCTGCCGGATTACGCCAGAATCAGCCGTTGGGTGCTGGCGGATGCGCCATTCAACACCAGAAACCAGCAGCTCACATCTAACGGCCGAAACCGCCGCGATGTGATTCTGCAGCACTACCAGGACCAGATTAACGCATTATACGGAGGAACATCCACATGACTTTTTACCAGAAACTGCTGCAAGCCACTGAAAAAGAACGCGGCGAACTCATGAGTACAGCCCTCATTAACGAAGGAGCCAAAGGCAATATATCACTTGAAGTATACAGGGCTTTCCTCACGCAGGCTTACCATCACGTCAAACACACAACGCCGCTGCTGATGTCTTGCGGCGGACGCCTGCCAGGTCATTATGAATGGCTGCGTACCGCCATTGGCGAATATATTGAAGAAGAAATGGGCCACCAGGAATGGGTACTGAACGACATTGCCGAATGCGACGGCGACAAAGAAGCCGTGCGCGCCAGCAAATCACCGGAAAACAGCGCCAGCACGGCGACCGAAGTCATGGTAGCCTACGCTTACGACATGATCAGCCGCGTTAATCCGGTTGGGTTTTTCGGCATGGTGCTGGTGCTTGAAGGTACCAGTACAGCGGTAGCTACAGAGGCAGGGGAAACCCTGATGAAAAGCCTGAACCTGCCTAAAAAGGCGTTCAGCTACCTGCTCTCGCACGGCTCACTCGATATCAGCCATGTTTCATTTTACGAAAGCTTGGTCAACCAGATTAGCGATGAAAACGATCAAGCCTGCCTGATTCACAGTGCAAAAATATTTTATAAATTATATGGCGATATTTTCCGTACAATAGAAGCTGAATACATGCACAAATAAGGTAGGTTCTCGATGGAACTCAAAAACAAACGCATCATACTCACCGGTGCTACCGGCGGTATCGGCAAGCATATTGCACTGCTGCTGGCGCGCAAAGGAGCGCACCTGGCACTGGTAGGCCGCAACGCCAACAACCTGGAAGAGTTAGCCAACGAAATTAACAACAAAGGCGGCAATGCCAGTACCATCGTTGCCGACTTTGAACTCGCCGGTGCAGCCAGGCAGGTTGCTATTCAAGCACATGAAAAACTAGGCAGCATCGACGTCCTGATCAACAATGCCGCCATTATGGATTTCATCCGCTTTGAAGACCAAAGCCCGGAACGCATCGCACACATGATACAGACCAACGTGACGGCCACCATTCAACTGGCTCATGCAGTATTGCCGCAGTTCAAGGCGGTCGGCCGGGGGCACTTTGTCATGATAGGCTCGATTCTTGGCTCCCTGGGTTTTCCGTATTACGCCACCTATTGCGCCAGCAAATTCGCCGTACACGGTTTTTCGCAAGCGCTGCGCCGGGAACTGGTAGATACCGATATAGGCGTCACCTACATCGCGCCGCGCGGCGTGAATACCCCCCTGAATGATGCAACCACACTCGCCATGCTTGCCAAAACCGGCGGCAACCTGGACGAACCGGAGAAAATAGCCGCTATCGTGGTCAAGGCACTGCAACAGGAAAAACAGGAGGTGTTCATCGGTCAGCCGGAATCATTCTTCGCCTGGCTTAACGGCGTTGCCCCCAAAATCGTGAATTTAGGTCTGAAGAAACAAGCCCGAGTGGCGAAATCATTCGCCATCAGAAAATTGAAATAGCCGGTTCAGTATTTTACAGGTAGAGTACTACCGGAAATACAGTTACAGCCAGAACCACCAGTAACCACTGCATGCCCCATCGCTCCAGGTGACCGGTAAAATGTAAAACCAAAGCTGAAATTGCAACTACGTAGTACAGCAGATAGAGAATTAATGTCATATATCCCCGCTCGAATCATTATTAATGTTTTGTTGTTTTTGGAACTAGTGTAACAAAAAAGAATTAACAAAACTTAATTTTAATCATTCCGTAGTAATTCTTTACAATCTCAGCAGTATTTCCTGCACCCGCAGCAAGCCCATCGTTGCTGAAAACAAATTCCCGGCTTTGTTTACCGGCTCAGTATATTGCGCTTTAATTTTCGGCACCAAGTGATTTTTCCAAGCCATTTCCGACTTAAACGCTTGGTTTTATAGCAGTTTTAGCGTATATTTCACGCATTGCTAGGGGTCTGTGTTTAGGAAAAACACAGTGAGACACACCCTTTGAACCTGATGCGGGTCATGCCGCCGTAGGGAATGCAGCGTTTACTGCTCCCTATGATTTATTAATTTTTCAAAAAGCGAGCAATGATAATTCCTATCAATGCGGCTTTTTTTGGAGCACACAGTGAACGCGACTGATAAAAATCTTTCCAAATTTCTTAATGAAACCGCCTCTGTAGACGAAGGCGCGACCAAACCGTTTGCCAAATCACGCAAAGTTTATGTTGAAGGCTCCCGCCCAGACATCCGTGTACCATTCCGCGAAATTTCATTAAGCGACACTCCTTCAGCTTTTGGCGCTGAAAAAAACCCGCCTGTCGTGGTTTACGACACCAGCGGCCCATACACTGATCCGGATGTCAGCATCGACATTCGTAACGGCTTGCCGGCATTACGTGCAAAATGGATCGAAGAGCGTAACGACACTGAACAGCTGGACGGCCCGACCTCAAGCTTTGGCCAGCAACGCCTGACCGACCCGGAGCTATCAGAAATGCGCTTTAACCTGCACCGCAAACCATTGCGTGCAAAGGCAGGCATGAATGTTTCGCAAATGCACTACGCACGTAAAGGCATCATTACTCCAGAGATGGAGTTTATTGCTATCCGTGAAAATCAGCGCCGCGAAAACATGAGTGAACTGCTGCAAACGCAACATAAAGGCCATGATTTCGGTGCCAGCATTCCAAAAATGATCACGCCTGAATTCGTGCGCGATGAAGTAGCGCGTGGCCGTGCCATTATTCCAATGAACATTAACCATCCGGAAATCGAACCAATGATCATTGGCCGTAACTTCCTGGTCAAAATCAACGCCAATATCGGTAACTCGGCACTGGGTTCTTCCATTTCCGAAGAAGTGGAAAAAATGGTGTGGGGTACACGCTGGGGCGGCGACACCGTGATGGATCTATCCACCGGCAAGAACATTCACGAAACCCGCGAATGGATTATCCGCAACTCACCGGTGCCTATCGGTACAGTGCCTATCTACCAGGCACTGGAAAAAGTTGACGGCAAAGCAGAAGACCTGACTTGGGAAATCTTCCGCGACACGCTGATTGAGCAGGCAGAGCAGGGTGTGGATTACTTCACTATCCATGCCGGTGTACGCCTGGCTTACATCCCGATGACTGCAAAACGCATGACCGGCATCGTGTCACGCGGCGGCTCCATCATGGCGAAATGGTGCCTGGCGCATCATAAAGAATCATTCCTGTACGAACACTTTGAAGACATCTGCCAAATCATGAAGCAGTATGACGTTTCATTCAGTTTGGGTGATGGCCTGCGTCCAGGTTCGATCTACGACGCGAACGATGAGGCGCAATTTGCTGAACTGAAAACCTTGGGCGAACTGACACAAATTGCATGGAAACACGACGTGCAATGTATGATTGAAGGCCCAGGCCACGTGCCGATGCACCTGATCAAAGAAAACATGGACCTGCAGCTGGAACATTGCGGTGAAGCTCCGTTCTACACCTTAGGCCCATTAACGACTGACATCGCGCCTGGCTACGACCACATCACTTCAGGCATCGGCGCTGCCATGATCGGCTGGTACGGCTGTGCCATGCTGTGCTACGTAACGCCAAAAGAGCATTTGGGCCTGCCGGATAAAGAAGACGTACGCGTTGGCATCATCACTTACAAGATCGCAGCACATGCGGCTGACCTGGCAAAAGGCCACCCAGGCGCACAGATCCGTGACAACGCGTTATCAAAAGCACGTTTTGAATTTAGATGGGAAGACCAGTTCAATCTCGGCCTAGACCCGGAAAAAGCCAAGGAATTCCACGATGAAACACTGCCGCAAGAAGGCGCAAAACAAGCGCACTTCTGCTCAATGTGCGGCCCGCATTTCTGTTCAATGAAAATATCACAAGATGTACGTGATTACGCAGCAGAAAAAGGCGTTTCAGAACAAGAAGCGCTGGCCAAGGGCATGCAGGAAAAAGCCATTGAGTTCGTGAAAAAGGGCAGCGAAGTTTATCAAAAAGTTTAATTTCTGATAGATGCGCAACAAACAGAACAGCCAGCTTTATGCTGGCTGTTCTGTTTTTAAAGAATCAATGCTATAAACGATTGCTTTCAGGCGTTGTACTTGAAAAAAGCGTAAAATAGCAGCATTCAAGGAAAACCGTTTTGACTACTCTAAAATTATCCAAAAAACCTGGTGATACGCCTGCCGTTGCGGCAAAAAAAACGCCTGTGCGCCGCAATAACGCACTTCCGCGTGACCGTACTACTGCGCCGGTAAAGCCGCAGCGCGCCGAAGCGCCTCAAGCTCCTGAACAGCGGGCACCTGCTGCATCCAGGCAAGAACCTCAGCGTCAGCGCAACCATCGCCATGATGGCGGTTTGCATGAGCAGTCATCGGCTCCGGCAAGGCAGCCAGCACCCGATAGCCGCGCACCGGCACACCGTGCCATGCAGGTGGATGCTCGCCGCAATGACAGTACCAGCCGCGATAAAGCAGACCGTGAAGGCGCTTACCGCAACCCACCACGCCGTGGCGGTAAGGCACGCGATGGTTTTATCGCCAGCGAGTTTGATAAGAACCGCTCGAATAAAGAAGCGTTTGCTGCTAGAGCAAACGCCAGCCATACCGAACAGCCGCGCTTGTCAAAAGTGATGGCCGAACGCGGCCTCTGTTCACGCCGCGAAGCTGATGAATGGATTACCAACGGCTGGGTAAAGGTAAACGGTGAAATTATCGAAACTTTAGGTACACGCATTGCCCCGGATGCCGAAATCATCATCAGCAGCTACGCACAGGAACATCAGGCTGAAAACGTCACCATCATTCTGCACAAGCCTGTAGGGTATGTCAGCGGGCAAGCTGAAGATGGCTATGAGCCGGCAATCGTACTGGTGCATCCGGATAACCAGTGGCCGGAAGACCCTGAGTTGCATAAACACAACCCTAAACAGTTTCACCGTGGCATGCTACGCGGCCTTGCACCGGCAGGGCGCCTGGATATTGATTCCACGGGTATGCTGGTACTCACTCAGGATGGTCGTGTTGCACGCCATTTGATCGGTGAAGACTCTACGGTAGAAAAAGAATACCTGGTGCGCGTGACCGGCGAACTCACCGATGCCGGCATGAAACAGCTGAACTTTGGCCTGAGCCTGGATGGTGAAAAACTAAAGCCAGCCAAGGTCAGTTGGCAGAATGAAGACCAACTGCGCTTTGTATTGCGCGAAGGCAAAAAACGCCAGATCCGCCGCATGTGCGAAATGGTCGGCTTACAGGTGATCGGTTTGAAACGCATCCGTATCGGCAGTGTAACGTTAGGTAAACTTCCGGCTGGGCAATGGCGTTATCTGCGTGCAGATGAACGTTTCTAGCTTACTTTCAATTTATTAGGAGTCACTATGGGATTATTTGACAGCCTCGCTGGCAGCATGATGGGTAAATTAGGCGGTGAGAAAGGCGCTATTGCGCAGGTAGCGGTAGACTTATTTAATCAAAACGGCGGCTTGCCGGGCGTGCTGGAGAAATTCAACACAGCCGGGTTTGCCGATGCAGCCGCTTCATGGGTAGGCACAGGTGCAAACCAGCCGATTTCAGCCGATCAGATTACACAGGTTTTAGGTAATTCAACCATTACAGCAGCCGCTGATAAATTAGGCATAAGCAGCAATGAAATCAGTGCAAAAATTGCTGAATACCTGCCACAGCTTATAGACAGAATGACGCCAAACGGCGAAGTAGGTAAGGATTCCGGCAACGTGCTTGCAACGCTGTTAGGCATGCTTAAGTAAATCCAAAGTGATTAAAAACGGGCAAATTAGCCCGTTTTTAACTCTGATAGAACTATAAAAAACAATAAAGCATAACCATATGGATTTGATATTACTTTTTAAAGCGTTCATTCAAGGCCTGGTAGAAGGGGCGACCGAATTTCTGCCTATCAGCAGTACCGGCCATCTGATTATCGTCGGCGACTTGCTGAGTTTTAATGACGACAAAGCCAAAGTATTCGACATTGTCATCCAGCTAGCAGCCATCTTGGCGGTTTGCTGGGAATACCGCCGCAAGCTGATCTCCACCGCCTTACACATTACCAGCCAAACCAAAGCGCAGAATTTCTCACTTAACCTGATCATCGCATTTTTGCCGGCGGCTCTGATTGGCCTTGTTTTTCACGACAAAATCAAAGAGTATCTATTTACGCCGATTACGGTCGCCATTGCGTTAATCCTGGGCGGATTAGCTATTTTGCTGATTGAAAAAATGCCGCTAAAGGGTAAAACCGTTTCGATTGATGACATGACCAAGAAGCAGGCCTGGCAGATCGGCTTTGCCCAGGCTGCCGCGCTTATTCCCGGTGTATCACGTTCCGGCGCGACGATTCTGGGCGGCATGCTGTTTGGCCTAAACCGCCATACCGCTACCGAATTTTCATTCTTTCTGGCTATTCCGATCATGTTTGCGGCAACCGGTTACGATTTATTAAAAAACTGGCAGCTGCTTTCGATCGATGACCTGGGCATGTTTGCCGTCGGCTTTGCCACCGCATTTACATCGGCTTTGATCGCGATTAAATTCCTGCTGCGCTTTGTTGCGAGCCATAATTTTAAGATATTTGCCTGGTACCGCATTGCCCTAGGTTTGATCGTGATCTGGTATTTCAAATAGGAAATGGCGAATAAGTACTTTCCCGTATTGCAGAAAGTAGCAGTAGAATCTAATTTACTTAAAAATAAAACCTTGAATTGATAGAGTAAACCATGAATAAACTAATTAAATATGGCTTGTTTGGTCTAGGCGGCGTGATTGCCTTATTAGTGTTAGTAGTGGCAGTGATTGCAGCGACTTTTAATCCGAACGATTACAAACCGCTCATCGTCAAAATGGTCAAGGACAAAAAAGAGCGCACCCTGAATATTGAGGGTGATATCAAGCTCGCATTCTGGCCAAAAATTGGGGCCAATCTGGGCAAGGTCTCTATTTCCGAACATCAATCCGATAAAGAGTTTGCCTCGATCCAGAGCGCACAAGTAGCGCTGGCAGTATTGCCGCTGTTAAAAAAACAGCTTGTGGTAGACACCGTTTACATTGATGGCGCAAAAGCAAACATCATCAAATACAAAGACGGCTCCACTAACTTCGATGACTTGCTGAGCAAGGAAGAAGAGTCTGAAGAAATTAAATTCGATGTTGACGGCGTTAAAGTTACAAACTCTGCAGTGGCCTATACTGATGAAGGCTCCGGCGCCCAATACGCCTTGTCAAAATTCAATTTAACCTCGGGCCATATCGCATTAGCGGAACCGATTGATCTGGCGACCGACTTCAGTGTCACCGCGAACCAGCCTGCGGTTGCCGCCGACGTTAAAATCAAAGGTAATTTTCTGGCAGATCCTGAAAACAAGCATTTCTTTGCCAAAGGCCTTGATGCAGCCATTACAGGTGACCTGCTGGGCGGCAAAGGTGTATCTATCGCTGCCAGCGGTGATATCGACGCCAAGCCCGAAACACGTGAGTTCCTGGTTGATAGTTTAAAAGTTGCGCTGGCAGGCCAGTTCAGCGGTGCAAAAATCAAGTTGGACTTAAACGCGCCAGAATTAATTGCGAAAAAGGACGAAGTCACCGGCAAAAAAGTTACTGTAAATCTGGAACAAGACAAAGCCGGCGACATATTCAAAGCAAATCTGGTATTAGCCGACATCAAAGGCTCGCCTAAAGCGCTGGAAAGCAGCGGTATCAGCGGCGATATTTCCGGCAAACAGGGCGCGCGCACTATCAACGGCAAGTTTTCCTCCCCATTCCAGGGCAACCTTGAGAACCTGATCTTCGATCTGCCAAAACTGGCGGGCAATGTCGACATTAAAGACCCGGCTATCCCTAACGGCGCTGCAAAAGTCGATTTTGCGCTAAGCCTGCATACCGATGCCAAGCAGGAAAAAGTGAACAGCAAATTCAACTTGAATGTAGATGCAACCAGACTCAACGGCGATGTTGCCGTTACCAGCTTTAAAAAACCAGATGTCAGATTCAATATCAATGCTGACACGCTCGATCTGAATAAACTGTTAGGCAGCAGCAGTAACAAACCCAAAAAAGCCGAGCCTGCCAATGAAAAACCTGCTGATTTGTCTGCGTTAAAAAATATCCTGCTGGATGGCAAGATCAACATCGGCAACCTGCTCTATGACAAATACCGTTTATCCGGCCTTAATGTCAATATTAAAGCCGATGGCGAGAAGCTGGCTTTAACAGGCCTTAATGTCAAACTGGATGACAGCAAGATTACCGGCAATTTCGGTATCAGCCATTTTGCCAAACCGCTATACACCTTTGCTATCGACATAGATCAGATCGACGCTGACCGCTACATTGGCGCCAGTGACAGCACAGCGCAAAGCAAAGCTGCCGGCAAAGGTGATGATAAACCGCTGGATCTGAGCGCACTGAAAGCGTTGAATGCAGATGGCTCGCTGCGTATCGGCAGCCTGAAGTACGGCAAAACCAGAGCCTCAAACGTGCGTATCGATTTAAAAGCCGATGGCCAGAAACTGAGCCTCAACCCGCTGGCCGCAAAAGTAGATGACAGCCAGATCAATGCAAATATCGGCATCACTCGTTTTCATGACCCGATTTATAGCTTTAACCTGAACATCGATAAACTGGACGCCGATAAATACATCACAAAAAGTGACCAGCCTGCCGCCAAGAGTTCCGGCGACACACCGATTGATCTGAGTGCGCTAAAAAAGCTCAATGCCAGCGGCGAAGCCAAAATAGGCTGGCTTAAACTTGCCAACGTCAAAACCCAGAACGTGGATATCGGCCTGAAAGCCGCCGATGGCATCGCCACAGTATCGCCATTTGCCGCCAATCTGTACCAGGGCAGCATGGATGGCGTGCTTAAGGTTGATGCACGCGGCACACCCAGCATTACCTTTAAACAGAACATGAAAAATATCGCAATAGGCCAATTGCTGGTAGATGCGATTAACAATGACATGCTGGATGGTAAAGGCACCCTGAATGTAGATGTCACGACATCCGGCAACACTGTGAGCGCGCTTAAAAAGGCATTGGCAGGCAAGGCCGCGGTGAATCTGGCTGACGGCGCGGTTAAAGGCATTGATATTGCGGGCACGGTGCGCGACATGAAATCCAAGCTCAATTTGTTCAAAGACAAAAACAGCATCGGCGCTGACCAATCTAAAAAAACAGATTTCAGCGAGCTTAGCGCATCTTTCGATATTAAAAACGGCGTAGCGCATAATGAAGACCTGACCATGAAAGCGCCTATTCTGCGCCTAGCCAAAGGCGATAGCCGCGGCGATATTGATATCGGCAATGAAACCATTAACTATTTAGCCAAACCTACGATTGTTAAGTCATTAAAAGGGCAGGGCGGCGCTGAACTGGATTCTTTAGCCGGCTTGAGCATTCCGGTGAAAATCACCGGCACGTTCGCTGCGCCTAAATACGGCATGGACTTTGCCGCGATCGGTGCGGCAATGGCCAAATCCAATCTGCTGGATAAAGTAGGCGGTGAAAAAGGTGCGGCCGTTAAAGAACTGATCGGTGACGGTGATAAAACAAAAGCACTGGAAAGCCTGCTGGGCAAGAAGAAGCCGGCAGACAGCACGACTGCGCCGGCACCGGCCGATGGCGCTACATCCAATACAGCCCCGGCCCCGGCGGAAGCACCTAAATCGACGGGAGATGCTGCTAAAGAAAAGGCGGCGGAAGAATTAAAGAAACTGTTTAAATTTTAAACAGAAACCACTCAGCCAACTGCCGCGATTACCAGATCAGCGGCAGTTTTTTTCAATTTGCCCCGGAGCCGAGCCGCTATTACCAGGCCCTTCACCACAGGATTTATTGTGACCGGGTGCATTTTCACTATTACCAGGACCATCAGAGACTTGCTCGGGCGGTACAATGACGCATCCACCTAAAGCCACGAATACAACAACCATCACTAAAATATGCTTCATCTTAAATGTCTGGAATTAAATTCACCGACTTGCATGCTACCAAAGATCATATCAAGAACCTATGACTGATTTTTCAAGCAGCCTCATCGTCTGGCAAAAACAACATGGCCGCCATGACCTGCCCTGGCAGAACACAACCGACCCTTACGCCATCTGGGTGTCAGAAATCATGCTGCAGCAAACGCAGGTTGGCGCGGTTATCGGCTATTACGCCAGGTTTATGCAGCGGTTTCCCACGATCGCTACACTGGCGGATGCTACGCAGGATGAAGTGCTGCAGCACTGGAGCGGTTTGGGCTATTACTCCAGGGCTCGCAACCTGCATCATGCGGCACAGACCATCATCGATGAGCATGGCGGGGTGTTCCCGCAGGATTTCGCAACCATTCAGACATTATCAGGCATCGGCCGCTCAACCGCAGCAGCCATCGCTTCATTTGCCTTTAATCAGGTGCAGACGATACTCGACGGCAATGTCAAACGCGTGCTGGCCAGGCATTTTGCAGTCGAGGGCTGGCCTGGCACGCCAAAGATTGAAAAAGAACTATGGTCGCTGGCTGAAAGCCTGCTGCCGGAAACAGACATGGTGGCCTACACCCAGGGCCTGATGGACTTGGGTGCTACGCTATGCAGCAGAAGCAAGCCGCAGTGCCTGCAGTGTCCGCTACTTGCGTCCTGCCAGGCATATCAGCAGCAACGCGTCAGCCAGCTGCCTACACCCAAGCCACGCAAAAAAACGCCTGAAAAACACACCACCATGCTCATACTGCTGCAAGGCGATAGCGTCATGCTGGAGAAACGCCCTCCCAGCGGCATCTGGGGTGGCTTGTGGAGCTTTCCTGAGCTGGATCAAGGCAATGACTGCACCAGTGCCGTACAACAGCGATTCGGCATGTCTGCGTATCCGCAAAAAGCATTACCGGAATTAAGCCATGCTTTCACACATTTTAAATTACACATTACACCACAGCCGCTGCAAGTTAACGGTCAGCATTCAAAGGCCGGTGAACCCGGCCAGATCTGGCTAAGCATTGAAGATGCGATTGGTGCCGCCATCCCTACGCCGGTACGCAAAATACTGCAGACACTGCTCAATGCCGGCACCTGATCCAGCAGCATTGACTTACATCAACAGAACCCATCGTTGCCTTGCCCAATCAGTTTGCTAGGCGTAGCATAGTAGTTAGAAAATTAGCACACGGCGGAATTTAGCTTTCAAGCCATTGTCATATTGATGTTGCCATTCCATGACTAATAAAAAAGGAGCATTTCAATGAGTAATAACATACAAAGCACTACAGTAACCAAAGAACAGCTGATTAGCGATTTCAAAATCGTGATTGCAGATGCTGAAGCGCTACTGCGTGCTACCGCTAACCAGGGTGGCGAAGCCGTTACCAACCTTCGCGCAAAAGCTGAAGAGTCTCTGGCAGCAGCAAAAGTGAAACTCGCTGACGCACAGGATGCGCTGATTGAAAAAGGTAAAATCGCCGCCCAGGCAACAGACGATTACGTACATGAGAAACCATGGCATGCAGTAGGTATCGCAGCCGGTGTTGGCCTGGTTGTTGGCTTGCTTATCGGCAGGCGCTAGACTGCGATGGCCGATACTCCTAACCAGCCGGCAGAGGGCTTGCTGAACTCCCTCAAGAACCTGACCGTTACACTCATTGCGATTATTCATACACGCCTTGAGTTGCTCAGCACCGACCTGGAAGAGGGGCGCGAGCGCTTCATTTCATTGCTGGCGATGGCCTTTGTTTCGCTGTTCAGCCTGTGCTTTGGTGCAGTGCTGCTGACGATTCTGGTAGTCGTGGTGTTCTGGGATACGCACCGTTTACTGGTGCTGGGCTCGCTCACGGGGCTATTCCTGTTAACTGGTGCTGTATTGGGTGCAGTCGTGATAAGCAAATTGAAATCCATGCCACGGATGTTTGAAGCAAGCCTCGCTGAACTGATCAAAGACCATCAGGAAATCGACACGAACCGCTAAGCAGGCAGGAGTTGGTAATGAATGAAAAATTAGCCGCACTTGCTGAACGCAGGCAGAAACTGGTTTATAAAGCTGCGTCACAGCGTACAGCGCTGACACAATGCATGGAGCCACTGCGACAGCCGCTGGTGATTGCTGACCGCGGCCTGGAGGTAATGCGTTACTTCAGAAAATACCCGGTGCTGATGGTTGGCGTAAGCACCTTAACCGGCGTACTAATCCGCAGGCTGCATACTGCACGTTTTACGGCGCTGCTGCAAACCGGCTGGTCTGTATTCCAGCTGGTACGCGACATTCGTGAATCCGTACGTAAAGATTAAAAATATTTGAACAATAAAAAAGCGGCTACAAATTAGCCGCTTTCTTATTGCCGATTCAGGACTGGCTGTATAGCTAAAAATCAATTTTATGGGATGCAGTACACGCCCATTAAATTAATTTTCTAATTTACTTTTGATCCCAGGAGTCTTCCCACATACAGTGCTTGATCTTATGACGGTTTGCAATCAGCTCATCGATTGATGGCTCGTCGTTCAATGCACGCTTGATCGCCAATTTAGTAGCATCGTAGTTGTTTTTGTACATATCGGCTTTGTCCAGCTTGCCTTCTTTTTCCAGCGGAATGCAACCTGGGTCAATCCATACCAGGCTGATGATACATAAGTCGTTTGCTTGCTCTTTAGGGATAATGCCTTCAATCACACAGTCCAGAATCGCGTCCGCAGTCGCCGCTTGCACCACACCACCGAACAAGCTTACATCGGTACTGCCTTTTAAAGTGACTTTTGGCACAGTCATGCAAACTGGACGTACCAGCTGGTTAATGTCACGCACGGCAAACATCGCTGTGTGGCCTTTACTTTGTGCCATCAAATTAGCAAATGCCTGGCCTACCGGACCGTCAACTGAACCGATTAAAATTTCCGGCATTGCTGCTGTTACGTCTTTACCTTCGCTAAATACTGTAGCTTCACCCGCTTTGAAAATGATCTTTGACATGAGAATTCCTTGAGAAATAGAAATGTAGAATTGTGAATAAAATGAATCTGATAATTAAGCTTTTACGCTTAAATCTTAATAAAACGAGATTTTATAGAATAGCCCCACTTTAAGCAATTTACACCTAAGTAGTAGTTCCGAAATCATGGCATCATAGAAAGCGCGCTTTTTATCAGAAAAATCGCCACTTCTGCCGTCAATGCTTATTGCAATTTCACATCTGCGACCTCGCCACTGACATTGAAGCCAGCCTGACGACGGCGCGATCCTGATATCACCTCTGCACTGAGTTTGCCGGATACGATATGGCTCGGTTCGATATCAATCTGACCGCGGGCGCGAAGCTGCTCGGTTCTGAGTTCCAGCTGCCTGTAGTGATATTGCCCTCCCTTGAACTGTAGGTTACCAGTGAGCGTGTCAAATCGCGTAAAGTCAGTCCCCTGTACCGGTTTACTGGCAGGACCGGCCATTACAGCATGGGACAGGGCAAGGCCATTTAACTTGCCGCCCGCCACTTCAAAATTGGCATTAACTTCCCCAGCGTCGACCAGATCCACCGCCTGGCCGGCACGGCTTGCAAACGACCCAGTGGCATTAAGACTGCCATCCATAGAGACTTTGCTGCTGAAAGCAGCGAGCAGACGCGGTAGCCTGATTTTATTCAGCTCAAAATTTCCTGATGCGCTCAAATCGCCTGCCCAGTCTATAGCCCCTTGTGCTTTAATCGTTCCGCCAAATGCCTTGGCTTCAATCTGGTTGAAGCTGGCCTGGCTTTGGCTAATTACGCCTTTGGCAGTAAGCTCATCGAACTCCAGTTGTGTTAATAACGGAAGCTGCCAGTTGCTGGCCGTCACTGTAACGACACAGCTACCGTTTTGCGGCGTAAGCATCAGGGTAAGGTTACGGCCGGCATTGACCAGTTCGACATTGCTGAGTTCTCCGGATGGAGCAAGCTCTACCTTGCCGTCAAATGGCTCCAGTTCAAGTGCAGAGAACCTGAACGATATTTTCTTTAACGTAATATGCTCAACCTTCAGTTTATCTGACTTGGCTACGGCATTGACCCACTGTGCCTGACGGCCAAAATCGGCCGGCGCCAGCGTGACTGTACTGATCTCGAGCAATTTAAGCACTTTCGCATCCTTGAACAACATGGAAACATCGGACACGATATTCACGGCGCCAATCCTGACATCCTCGGTGCCGCCTACAGTCACTCCTGTCAGTATCAAGCGGGGCTGAGGAAATAATGAGGCATGCACTTCCTGCACGTTGACGGGCTCGCCTATACTTTCAGTTGCCAACTTCTCGACCGGATCAATCAGTATGGTCAGATTGACTACATGCAACAGCCCCACCATCACGATAACTGCTACCGGAGCGAAAATTAACAGTGGCTTAAGAGATTTAAGCGACTTGACATGCAATTTGGTTAGTATGCCGGGACCACGCATTTCTCTGGCACGTGCTTTTTCTGCAGCCTTGAGCTTGGCCTTTGCCTCTTTTTCTTCTTTGGCGAGACGCTTAGCCTCCTCACGGGCAGCTTTCCGGGCTTCAGCTTGCGCAGCTTCCTCTGCTTCACGCCGCGCCTTTTCTTCCTCGCGTGCCAGCCGCTCCGCTTCACGCAATTCCTGTTCTGCCGCTTCGGCTTGCGCTTTACGTTCAGCGGCTATACGCGCCAATTCCTCAGCTTCAGCCCTGGCTTTAAGTTCTATCTCCGCCTGCAAACGTGCGTATTCTTCTGCCTTATCCCTGGCTATGGCTTCGGCTTTTTCACGTTCGATGCGCTCCGCTTCCAAGCGTGCCTGTTCTTCGGCTTCCTCACGGGCGATGCGTTCGGCTTCCAGTCTTGCTTTTTCGGCTGCTTCCGCTTGCGCCTTGCGTTCCGCTTCGAGTCGTGCCTGCTCTTCGGCCTCGGCTTTCGCCTTGGCTATGGCTTCGGCTTTTTCACGTTCGATGCGCTCCACTTCCAATCTCGCTTTTTCGGCCGCAGCCTCTTGCGCCTTGCGCTCCGCTTCGAATCGTGCCTGCTCTTCGGCTGCAATTTTAGCCTTATGCTCAGCTTCAGCCTTTAATTTAGCAGCGGCTTCTGTCTTTTCGCGTTCAACACGCTCAACCTCCTGTCGTGCTTTTGCTCCTGCTTCCGCTATGCGCTTTGCTTGTTCGGCTGCTTCAAGTCTGGCCTTTTCTGCAGCTTCTGCCTGCAATTTACGCTCTGCTTCCCGTTTTGCTTTTATTGCTCTTACTTCTTGAGCCCTGCGCTCCACGTCGGGCGCAACAGCAGCTTCAGCCTCTGAAGGCTCATTTTTTTCAGCAGCCGGTTTTATTTCAGCGGTACTCTCGGCACTAAAACCGGAATCATCAAAATTCAGCTCAGCCGCATCAATTTCCTCCACCGCAATGTTGTAATTATTATTTGCGTTAATGGAATAACTGCCGACATCATTTAACCACTCTGGCTCCGCTGCCTTGTTTGAAGTCCGTTGAATGTAACCATCGTCTTCCAGTTTGAGCAAAATTTTCTGCAGCTCACTCTTTACCAGCTTTCCAGATTGGCGCAGAATTTCCTCTACACTTTGCTTGCCATCTACCAATGATAATACTTGCTTAAATTGCGGTGACAGGCCACCGACCCAGGGCAGCGGGGCTCGCGATGCCTTGGCCGTTTTACTAAAAACAGTATTTAAATCCATTATCCCTTATCCCTCTGGATTACTGTGCCAATCTTGCCGAAGGCCTGACAGAAACCCCGCCTCAACACCCACCCATAAGGGTGATTGACCTGATCTATATTTTACCCATATAGATTACCATGAAAATACTGTTGTGTTTATTTACGCAAGTGCTAAAAGCCATGCTTACTGCCAAGTTAGCGCTAAATTCAACTTCATACCCGATAATCCGGCACAATCACTTCAGCTGCATATCCACATGCAGGATATCGGCATCCAAATATTGTTCACTGCACACTTTAAAACCGGATTGCTCATAAAAAGGTATCGCATGCACCTGGGCTGAAAGGGTAATATTCTGCTGCCCTTGCTGCCTATAGAGTGAAATGGCATGTACAAGCAAAGCGCGACCAACGCCCATGCCGCGCCACGGCTTTAAAACAGCCATGCGTCCTATGCTGCCATCCCCGGTCAATCTTGCACAGCCTATCGCCTGACCAGCGTCGTTCAATGCCAGAAGGTGCCGGGCAGTTTCATCCATGCCATCCCATTCCAGCTCGACAGGTACCTGCTGCTCCTGGATGAACACTTCTGCACGCACCATTCTTAACTGCTCAGCGTGTGTCTGCCACGTTACTGACTGAATCACAAAATTATCTCTCAAACCTCCCCCTATCAGATTGCCACTTGCAGGCTATGACAGTAACAGGCATTATGCATGTTTGTCTTTTCAGGAAACTCGGAAACCGCAATAACATGCGTTACACAGCGAGGCTGCGACAACGCTGCGATTTGCTCGCGCAGGCACTTATTCCAAGTTTCCTTAAGTTAATTTAACTAAATTTAAGGTTCTATATGCAAAAATATTTAACAACCGTTGCGCGCATTCTGCTTGCGCAGATTTTCCTGGTTCAGGTAGTTGCCCTAGTAATCAGCTTCATGAACAACCCGGCAGGGTATCAGGAATATCAGGCTGGGCTTGGCAGTTTAGGGCTACCTGGCATTTTCGCACCACTAATCATTTTAATTAACCTGATAGGTGGACTTGGCTTGCTTCTTGGTTATAAAACCAAAGCCGTCGCTTTAGTCATGGCGATCTATGTTGTTGCCCTGATCTTTTTACTCAAATTGCCGTTATTGCAATATCTGGCAATTGCCGGCGGCCTGCTGCTATTAAATGCAAACCCGAACACTGCGTGCAGCCTGGACAATCTTAAGAAATAAAGATGCAATGAAATTAAAAAGCGGCTCTGGAAACAGTGCCGCTTTTTTTAAATCACTCCCATTCCAGAGCCGGGTAAATCGTATTCACATTGCGCCGGTTAGCAATCTCGAATAGCTGCCATTTGTCCTTTTCAGCAGCCGCTGCTGTTTCCATCGCTTTTTCCATACCTTCGTTTTTCTTGATGCTTGCACGCACATCCGCCAGCAACAGGTTCAGGTAGCGCTGTGCATTGGTTAATGCAACAACCCAGTCTTTAGTCACAGGGCCATGGCCGGGCACCACTTGTTTTGCCGGACTGGCTTTCAGTTTTTCAATCTCTGCAATCAAGCCCTTGATGTCGGTTTCGACTACCGGTGTGCGTTCTATGAAAAGCAGATCACCGGTGAACAGAGTGCCGGTTTTAACATCAATCAGTGATACATCCGTATTGGTGTGCGCGGCAGCGTGAGCAGTCAATTCCAGCTTTCTATCACCCAGGTCAAGCGTGAGTTTATCTTTCACGGTGAGCGTGGGTTTAACCAGATCGCTGCCACTGGCATCCTCATGCAATAATCTTTCATTCAGCTTCGCATACTGGTCGCGGCGAAGCTCCATGGCGTTGGCTAATTTCTCGTGGCCGATAAAAGCAGGCTTATCTGGCAGAAACGCTGCATTGCCATAGACATGATCCGGATGCACATGGGTATTCACCACATACAGCACCGGCAACGAGGTAACCTTGCGAATGGCTGCGCGCAATTGATTCCCTGTTTTCAGGCTGCCACCGCTATCAATCACCGCTACGCCATTACTGCCCACTATAAAACTGATATTACAGATATCTCCCTGATACCCGGCATCAATATCCAGATGCTTGCCATGATGCACATAAATGCCGTCAGCCACTTGCTCTACAGCAAAATCTTCATGGCCAGTTTGTGAATTTGCGTGACTTGAGCTGACACTACTGCAGCCAATTAGCGCCAGCATACTCATGGTTATCATTAAAATACGCATGAATCGTTCCTTGAATTTATGATACAGATTAAAATGAGTTGGTTTTGTGAATTTATTTGCAATGACGCCAGTCACACACATTAAGATTTAATCACTTCAGGATATTACTATGAATCAACCCTCAACACGCTATACCAGAACAGCCATTGTTTTACACTGGCTGATAGCCCTTGGCATTTTTGCCATGTTTGCTCTTGGCTGGTACATGAGTGAATTACCTAAAGACGCTCCCAAACAAATGGGATTTGACCTGTTTGATTTAGGTATCTATACCTGGCAGCTTGCTGAAGAGGCCAGCCCGAGAACCTTCTACTATAACCTGCATAAGTCTATCGGTGTAACGCTGTTGGCCCTGATCATTATCCGTGTTCTGTGGCGTATCACGCACCGTGCGCCGACGTTATTGGCTTCATACAAGACCTGGGAGAAAAAACTGGCTACTGGCACACACCACGTACTCTATTTGCTAATGGTTGCAATGCCGCTCAGCGGCCTGATCATGGCTGTGAACAGCAAATATGGCATTAAATGGTTTGGCATCAACTTCATCGGCGGCCTCGACAACGAGGCTTACCGCGATTTTTTCAAAGAAGTGCATGAGGCGATTGGTGCTATATTGCTGATTATCGTTATTCTGCATATTCTTGGTGCGTTAAAACATAAATTCATCGATAAAGATGACACAATGAAACGCATGTCTTTAAAATAAATACTGAATTTCATACAATAAAAAAGCCCATCAATGATGGGCTTTTTTATTGTATATTGATTATCGGTGATACTGACGGCTATGTTCACGTACCGCAGCCAGCATCGCTGCTGCATTCTCCGGTGGCGTCCATTGCGTAATGCCATGTCCCAGGTTAAACACATGGCCATTACCATGACCATAACTCGCCAGCACATTGGCAACCTGTTTCTCAATAGCCTCTGGTGTTGAAAGTAAAATTGCAGGATCAAGATTGCCTTGCAGCGCGACTTTGTCACCTACACGTTTGCGCGCACTGCCGATATCAACCGTCCAGTCCAGGCCAAGCGCATCCGCTCCGGTTTCTGTCTGCGCTTCTAACCACAAACCGCCGCCTTTAGTGAACACGATGCTAGGTACTTTACGGCCTTCGCTGGTTTTAGTTAAACCATTCACGATTTTCTGCATGTAATTCAGCGAGAATTCAATATAGGCATCATGCGCCAGCGCGCCGCCCCATGAATCGAATATCATCACCGCCTGTGCGCCTGCGGCAATTTGTGCATTCAGGTACTGAATCACGGTTTGCGCCGTAATGTCCAGAATATGATGCAGCAGGTCAGGGCGTGCATAAGCCATTTTTTTAATGTTCAGGAAATCCGTACCGCCTTTGCCCTCAACCATATAGGTTGCGAGTGTCCACGGGCTGCCACTGAAGCCAATCAGCGGCACTCGACCATTCAATGTTTTACGGATCTGGCTCACGGCATTGAACACATATTGCAGCTCAGCCATATCCGGCACGGTCAGCTTTTTAATGTCAGCTTCCTGCTGCAGCGTGCGTTCAAATTTAGGGCCTTCGCCTTCCTCAAAATATAAGCCTAAACCCATGGCATCCGGCACGGTAAGAATATCCGAGAACAGGATAGATGCATCCAGCAGCGGGTAGCGGTCCAGAGGCTGAATAGTCACTTCTGTCGCAAAATCGGCATTTTTACAAAGACTTAAAAAACTGCCTGCATTTTTACGCGTCGCTTTATATTCCGGCAAGTAACGGCCGGCCTGACGCATCATCCATACAGGGGTGTATTCAGTAGGTTGGCGCATCAAAGCGCGTAAAAAAGTGTCGTTTTGTAATGGTGTCATTGTTTCTGCTCAAAAAAATTGGGGATGCACATGATATGCATCCCCAGCTATTTTACTAGATTAAGCTCTATTTAGCGCAGGAGATTAACGCGGCAACACCGATGAACCCATCAAGAATTCATCCACCGCACGTGCTGCCTGACGGCCTTCACGAATCGCCCATACAACCAGAGACTGACCACGGCGTACGTCACCGGCCGCAAAGACCTTCTCTTTGCTTGTCTGATAGCAGCCTGCTCCATCGGTAGTGGCTTTCGCGTTACCGCGCTGGTCTTTCTCAACACCGAAGACTTCCAGCAGTTTTTGCACTGGTGACACAAAACCCATGGCCAAAAACACCAGATCAGCCGGCATTGTGAATTCCGAGCCAGGAACTTCGCTCATCTTGCCATCTTTCCATTCTACGCGAGCCGCTTTGAGTGCCACCACTTTACCGTTCTCGCCAATCAATTCTTTGGTAGTCACAGACCAATCGCGATTTGCACCTTCTTCATGAGAGCTTGAAGTACGCAGCTTGAGCGGCCAGTTTGGCCATACCAGCTCTTTATTCTCTTTTTCCGGCGGTTGCGGCATTAATTCAAACTGGGCAATACTCAACGCACCATGGCGGTTTGAAGTACCTACGCAGTCAGAGCCTGTATCACCGCCGCCAATCACTACTACATGCTTGCCGGTAGCTTTGATCTGGTCCGGAACGACATCACCGGCCACCACTTTATTCTGCGGTGTCAGGAAATCCATCGCAAAATGCACGCCATCCAGTTCACGGCCTGTTACCGGCAAATCACGCGGCTGCTCAGCACCGGCTGCCAACACCACCGCATCGAACTCAACCAGCACATCGTCAGCATTTACATTGTCACCTACATGCTGGTTGACGCGGAACTCAACCCCCTCAGCCTGCATTTGCGCCATACGGCGGTCGATATGGGATTTTTCCATTTTAAAGTCAGGAATACCGTAGCGCAGCAATCCGCCGATACGGCTGTTTTTTTCCAGCACGACAACGCTATGTCCAGCGCGTGCCAGCTGCTGTGCTGCTGCCAGACCCGCAGGACCAGAACCGACAACCGCTACTTTTTTACCTGTTTTATTCGGGTTGATCTGTGGTTTTACCCAATCATTTTCCCAGGCTTTATCAATGATCGCATGCTCGATAGATTTAATACCAACCGCATCATCATTAATGTTCAAGGTACATGCTGCCTCACAGGGGGCAGGGCAGATGCGGCCGGTAAATTCCGGGAAGTTGTTGGTTGAATGCAATACATCAATCGCACTGCGCCAATCCTGGTGGTAGACCAGATCATTCCAGTCAGGAATGATGTTATTGATCGGGCAGCCGGTGGTACAGAACGGAATACCGCAATCCATACAGCGCGCGCCCTGTTGCTTGGCCTGATCATCAGTCAGATGCAATACAAATTCTTTGTAATTTTTAACGCGCTCCGGAACCGGCAGATTAGCCTCCGAAAGACGTTTAAATTCCATAAAGCCTGTTACTTTACCCATACTATAAAGCCTTTTCCTATAAGAGATAGTCTCTTTAACTTTTTTCTATAAAAAGTGACTTATTAAAAGACACTTAATTAAAACAACACTCAGGCAGCGATTAATGCCTTGTCTTCAGCCATTTCGATTAAAGCGCGTTTGTATTCGTTTGGCATTACCTTAACAAACTTGCCACGGGCGTTTTCCCAGTCAGCAAGTATCGCTTTAGCGCGACCGCTATCGGTATATTCTGCGTGCTTGTTGATCAAGGCAAGCAAAGTAATCTCATCCGGCTGGTCAAGATGCTGCACGGCATTCGCTGCCACATTAGCCGCATGCTCCACTTTTTCGAGTGAGACCATGCCCATATTGCAGCGTTTGGCGAACAGGCCGTCTTCATCGTAAACATACGCAACGCCGCCGCTCATGCCTGCCGCGAAGTTCTGGCCGGTTACACCCAGCACGACCACTGTACCGCCGGTCATGTATTCACAGCCATGGTTACCTACTCCCTCAACTACAGCAGATGCGCCTGAGTTACGCACGCAGAAACGCTCACCCGCCACACCGCTGAAATAGCTCTCGCCGGTTGTAGCACCGTACATCACCGCATTACCGACAATGATGTTCTGATGTGAAATGCCGCGGAATGCCTTAGGCGGCTTGATTACGATACGGCCGCCACACAGGCCTTTGCCTACATAATCGTTACCCTCGCCGGTCAGGCTAAAAGTGATGCCTTTAGCCAGGAATGCAGAGAAACTCTGGCCGGATGTACCAGTGAAATTCACATGGATCGTATCATCTGGCAAGCCTGCATTGCCGTAACGTGTAGCAATCTGGTTAGACAGCATCGTGCCCACAGTACGGTTGGTATTGGTGATAGCGATATCCATCACCACTTTTTCGCCTTTTTCCAGCGCAGGCTGGGCAAGGGCCACCAGTTTGTTATCCAACGCATTCACCAGGCCATGATCCTGTACGTCATTGTTCTTACGTGAAACGCTGGCTGGCATATCCGGCTGATGGAACACTTTGCTGAAATCCAGGCCATTGATCTTCCAGTGATCGATACCGGCCTGGGTGTCGAGTAAATCGGCACGGCCAATCAGGTCTGCAAATTTAGCGATACCCATAGAAGCCATGTATTCGCGCACTTCTTCAGCCACAAAGAAGAAATAGTTCACCACATGCTCTGGCTGGCCTGTGAAACGCTTACGCAATTCAGGGTCTTGTGTCGCTACGCCTACCGGGCAGGTGTTCAGGTGACACTTGCGCATCATGATACAGCCTTCAACCACAAGCGGAGCCGTAGCAAAGCCGAACTCATCAGCACCCAACAAGGCACCGATCACCACATCGCGGCCGGTTTTGATCTGGCCATCGACCTGCAGCACTACACGGCCGCGTAATTGATTCAATACCAAAGTTTGCTGCGCTTCAGACAAGCCCAGCTCCCATGGCGTACCTGCATGTTTTACAGAGGATATCGGTGAAGCACCGGTACCGCCGTCATGCCCTGCGATCACAATGTGGTCAGACTTGGCTTTTGCCACACCTGCCGCCACAGTACCCACACCGGTTTCAGAAACGAGCTTCACTGAAATTGACGCTTTAGGGTTGGCATTTTTCAGGTCATGAATCAGCTGTGCCAAATCTTCAATCGAATAAATATCATGGTGCGGAGGAGGTGAGATCAACCCAACGCCCGGTACAGAGAAACGCAACTTGGCAATGTACTCTGAAACTTTATGGCCCGGTAACTGACCGCCTTCACCTGGTTTCGCACCCTGAGCCATTTTGATCTGGATCTGGTCTGCATTTGCCAGGTATTCCGCTGTTACGCCGAAACGGCCGGATGCTACCTGCTTGATTGCAGAGCGCATGGAGTCGCCCGCTTTCAGCGGAATATCTTTCTCAATCAGTTTTTCACCGATAACGGCTGCCATCGTCGTAGCGTTAGCCACAGGGATGAAGCGCTTGGCATCTTCACCGCCCTCGCCGGTATTGGACTTACCGCCAATACGGTTCATGGCAATTGCCAACGTCGCATGTGCCTCGGTAGAAATAGAACCCAGTGACATCGCACCGGTTGCGAAGCGCTTCACGATTTCTTTAGCCGGTTCTACAGACTCTAATGGAATTGCTGTTGCTGCAGGCTTGATGTCGAACAGGCCGCGCAATGTCATATGACGGCGCGTCTGGTCATTAATCAGTTTTGCATATTCCTTATACGTATCGAATTTACCGGTACGCGTTGCATTTTGCAGCTTGGCGATTGATTCCGGTGTCCAGGTGTGTTCTTCACCGCGCACACGGAATGCATATTCACCGCCCGCATCCAGGCTATTCGCCAGTACTGGATCTGTGCCGAATGCAGCCGTGTGTAGACGTACAGCCTCTTCAGCCACTTCATCGAGGCCAATGCCTTCAATATTGGTAGCTGTACCGGTAAAGTACTGCGCCACAAAGCGGCTGTTCAGGCCGATTGCTTCAAACCTTTGTCCGCCGCAGTAAGATTGGTAAGTAGAGATGCCCATTTTGGACATGACTTTATACAGGCCCTTGCCGACTGCCTTAACAAAGTTTTTGCTGGCCTTATAGCTGTCATCTGACATGCCCTTGATGGTTTCAAAGGTCAGCCATGGACAAACGGCCTCAGCACCATAGCCGCCCAGCAGGGCAAAATGATGTACTTCACGTGCGGAACCGGTATCAACCACCAGACCAGCGCTGGTTCTTAAACCGGCGCGCACCAGATGCTCGTGGGTTGCTGAACACGCCAGCAGTGCCGGAATCGCCACGCGCTCGGCATTCATGCCGCGGTCTGAAAGAATCAGGATATTAATGCCGTCCTGCACTGCTTTTTCGGCTGCTTTAGTCAGGCTTTGCAATGCTGCAGCCATACCTGCTTTACCTTCTTGCGCAGGGTAAGTGATATCCAGCACCAGTGATTTGTATTGATTATTGGTCAGCGCGGCAATCGACTTCAACTGCTCCAGCTCTTCCAGCATCAATACCGGCTGGCTGGCTTCCAGACGCATAGGCGGCGTGGTTTCTTCAATACCGAGCAGATTTGGTTTCGGGCCAATAAAGGTCACCAGCGACATTACCAGCTCTTCGCGGATCGGGTCGATAGGCGGATTGGTGACCTGCGCAAACAACTGCTTGAAGTAGTTGTAAAGTACTTTTGGGCGAGCTGACAATACTGGCAATGCAGCATCGTTACCCATAGAGCCTGCACCCTCTTCACCGTTCTGCACGATAGGCTGCAATATAAATTTAATGTCTTCCTGCGTGTAGCCAAAAGCCTGCTGTGTATCAAGCAGGCTGGCATTCAATTCCAGGCCGCTCTCCACTTTAGGCATATCGGACAGGAAGTAGCGTGACTGCTCGATCCATTGCTTGTAAGGCTTGGCTGTTGCCAAAGCATTTTTCACTTCGGCATCATCAATGATGCGGCCTTGCACTGTATCGATAAGCAGCATTCTGCCTGGTTCCAGACGCCATTTCTTAACGATTTTCTCTTGCGGGAATGTAAGCACGCCCATTTCAGAAGCCATCATGACCAGGTCATCATCTGTTACCAGGTAACGTGCCGGACGCAAACCGTTACGATCCAGCGTTGCACCGATCATGCTGCCGTCAGTGAATGCCACTGCAGCCGGACCATCCCATGGCTCCATCAATGCAGCGTGATACTCGTAAAAGGCACGGCGGTCTTCATCCATCAGGTTGTTGCTTGACCATGCTTCCGGAATCAACATCATCATTGCATGCGGCAAACTGTAGCCGCCTGCCACCAATAACTCCAGGCAGTTATCAAAGCATGCTGAGTCAGACTGGCCATCAACAATCAATGGCCACAATTTCTCCAGATCCTCGCCGATCAGGGTTGAACGCATCGCTTCGTGGCGTGCCGCCATCCAGTTCACATTGCCTTGTACCGTATTGATTTCACCGTTATGTGCAATCATGCGGAAAGGATGGGCAAGATCCCAGGCCGGGAAAGTATTGGTTGAAAAACGCTGGTGTACCAAAGCCAAAGCTGACACCAGGCTAGGATCATTCAGATCCTTATAATAGACGCCGACTTCATTTGCCAGCAGCATGCCTTTATAAACAATGGTGCGTGAAGACAATGAAGGCATGTAGAACGCTGCGTTGTCCTTCAACTCAAGGTCGCGCACTGCATGCTCGATACGTTTACGGATTACGAATAATTTACGCTCAAACACAGCCTGGTCAAAGTCGGCGCTGCCGGCTTGTGCGCTGGCGATCAAGACCTGGCGCATTGTTGGCTCTACATCACGGGCTGCCTGCGCGATATTGCTGTTATCAACCGGCACATCGCGCCAGCCTAATTCTATCTGGTTTTCTTCTGCAATAATTTTTGCAAACAATGCTTCACAGGCTGCGCGGTTGTCTGTATTTTGCGGTAAAAAAACATTGCCAACCGCATACTGCCCGGCAGCCGGCAATGTAATGTTAAGTGCGGCTGCCTCTTTGCGCATAAAAGCATCTGGCATCTGCATGAGCAAACCGGCGCCATCGCCGAGCTTAGGGTCATAACCAGTTGCACCACGGTGAGTCAGGTTAGTGAGTAACTCCAACCCTTTTTGCACAATATCATGGCTCTTTTTGCCTTTGATATGCGCTACAAACCCTACGCCGCAGGCGTCACGTTCGTTACTCGGGCTATACATGCCCTGTTGTTGTGGTGCGGTTAGTGCTGGTGCTAACGCACTTGTCTGATTTAATGCTTGGTCCATCAATCTTCTACCCCTATGTTTAGCTTACTCATTCGTGCATTTAACTCGCCACTGAATCAATTATCGGTGGGAATACAAATAAGCAAAAACCATGCAAGATGCCTTGCGATTTACAAATTGTTACAAATATTATCAAGTTCCATTATGAATCAATCACTTATGCCAAAAAAAGTCACCGTATACCGAAAATACCAAGCCTCTTGAAAATACGGCAGTCTCCATAACGCACTGTATTTGTGCATAATCGAAAAAAATGCACCACAATAGAGCAAAAGTATAGTGCCCCCAATCTTAATAAAATGTACTTTGTACCTAGTTCCATATTTAGTCAATTTTATTTACAACACCATGACTGATAAAGGCAATTCACATATCAGCATTACTGCCATACATGTCTGAATACCATCAATTACGCACAGTTATAGTGCAAAAAAAACCCCGCAACTGACGTCACGGGGTTTTTTTACAGCGGTTGCTCACAGACCTTCACTGGCTACATTACACCCTGATCTATCATCGCATCTGCAACCTTGCGGAAACCGGCAATATTCGCACCCAATACCAGATTGGTTGGCTCACCGAACTCTTTAGCCGCCTCACTCGCACTACCGTAGATGTTTTTCATGATGTTAAACAGCTTGCCGTCAACCTCCTCAAACGTCCACTGCTGCATACTTCCGTTTTGTGCCATCTCCAACTGACTGGTTGCGACGCCTCCCGCATTAGCCGCCTTACCTGGGCCATAAGCAATGCCGGCCTTCAGGAATTTCTCAACCGCTTCCGGCGTCGATGGCATGTTTGCGCCTTCGGAAATGCACACACAGCCATTCCTCAACAACACTTCGGCATCCGCTGCATTAAGCTCATTCTGTGTCGCACTTGGGAAAGCGGCCTGACATGGCACTGAATATACGTGATTTCGACCGGCCGGGTAATCAGCCACAGCGGTATATTTTGCATCCGGGTGATGTTCAACGTATTTAGACAGGCAAGCGCCTTCTACTTCCTTAATCTGCTTGAGCGTAGCCAGGTCAATGCCTTTATCATGATAAACCATGCCACGCGAATCACTGCATGTAACGGGCTTTGCGCCTAACTGATACAGCTTCTGGATAGTGTAGATTGCGACATTACCGGCACCGGATACCACACAGTTTTTACCTTCCAGCGTATCGCCACGGCCTTGCATCATGTTTTGCGCAAAGTAAACCGAGCCGTAACCAGTCGCTTCCGTACGCGCCAATGAGCCGCCCCAAGGGATTTTCTTGCCTGTAAGTACACCGTCAAAGTTACCTGTCAAACGCTTGTATTGCCCGTACATATAGCCGATTTCGCGGCCGCCCACACCAATATCACCCGCAGGCACGTCGGTTGTCGGACCGATGTAACGATACAGCTCCGTCATGAATGACTGGCAGAAACGCATGATCTCGTTATCTGACTTGCCTTTAGGGTCAAAGTCACTACCGCCCTTACCGCCGCCGATCGCCAAACCTGTCAGCGAGTTCTTGAATATTTGTTCGAAACCGAGAAATTTAATGATGCCGCCATAAACGCTTGGGTGAAAACGGATACCGCCTTTATAAGGGCCAATTGCGGAGTTAAACTGAATACGGTAACCTTTGTTGACCTGAACATGGCCTTTATCATCGATCCATGCCACACGGAACATGATCTGACGTTCCGGTTCAACGATACGCTCAATAATGCTGTGTTTTCTGTATTTTGGATTTTTATCCAGCAATGGGCGCAGTGAAGTCAAAACCTCATCAACTGCCTGATAAAACTCGAACTCTGCAGGGCCGGACTTTTTCAGTCTGGCAATAGTATCTGCTACATATGGCATGCGTTTATTCCCTTCATCGATATTAATGCTGATAGCCAACCAGCATTAACGCTTTGTTTATGATATGAATTATCTGCTCTTACACCAGCCCGTCTGCATGTAGACAAACTGCAAGCCTGATAGTTGCACCATAATGGGAATTCCATTTTGGTGCGTTGCACCAAAATGTGCCAAGCAAAAACAACGCTACTTTACTGCATATCGATGGGTACTTGCAACAGACACGATTAATTACTGTTGTTAATACAACAAGTTATTAATGGTTTGAGACTTTTGATTTATCAGGCAGAAAGCCGATGGCAGGCGATTCAATCAGTTATGAATCGCCCATTTATGCATTATTTTGGTGCAATAACCTTAAAAGCCGCTTTTGCCGCATTGATTGTGAGTGCAATATCGGCATCGGTATGCGCAGCAGATACAAAACCCGCCTCAAAAGCGGAAGGCGCCAGATAAATACCCGCGTCCAGCATCAGATGGAAGAACTGATTAAAGCTTTCTTTATCAGATTGCATCACTTCTGCAAAACTCGTCGGGCACTTTTCGCTGAAATACAAACCAAACATGCCGCCTACGCTTTGCGCACTAAACACCACACCGGCTTCTTTTGCTGCAGCCACCAAACCATCCACCAGTTTTTTAGTCTGCGCTGCCAGCTTCGCATGAAAATCTGGCGCTTGCAGCAACTTCAATGTTGCCAGGCCCGCAGTCACAGCTACCGGATTGCCCGATAGCGTGCCGGCCTGATAAACCGCGCCTAAAGGTGCCAGGCACTGCATAATATCCTTGCGGCCGCCAAAAGCGCCTACCGGCAAACCACCGCCAATGACTTTACCCAGCGTAGTGATATCAGGCCTGATATTGTACAAGGCCTGCGCACCGCCGAGGTGTACACGGAAACCCGTCATCACTTCATCAAAAATCAATACCGCGCCATGCTCGGTACACAAATTGCGCAGGGTTTGCAGAAACTCCATGTGCGGCACGACCAGATTCATATTGCCGACCACCGGCTCAATGATCACACAGGCAATTTCGTTACCGGCCGATTCAAATAATGCCTTCAGCTGCTGCGTATTGTTATATTCCAGCGTCAGGGTATGTGCGGCTACTTCTGCCGGAACACCGGCAGAGCTGGGCTCGCCGAATGTGAGCAAGCCAGAACCGGCTTTTACCAGCAGCGCATCTGAGTGACCATGATAGCAACCCTCAAACTTGACCAGTTTGTTTCGACCGGTAAAACCGCGCGCAACGCGAATCGCACTCATGGTGGCTTCGGTACCGCTGCTCACCAGGCGCACTTGCTCCATACTTGGCACCAGCGCATTAATCAGCTCGGCTATTTCAAGCTCCAGCCCGGTCGGCGCACCAAATGACAGGCTGCTTGCAGCGACTTCTTGCACTGCCTTAATAACATCAGGGTGGGCGTGACCTAGAATCATCGGCCCCCATGAGTTGATATAGTCGATATATTCCTTACCGTCCACATCCCATAATCTGGAACCCAGCCCTTTTTTGAAAAAAACCGGCGTACCGCCTACACTGCGGAAAGCACGTACTGGTGAATTAACACCACCGGGAATAAGTTGCTGCGATTTTTCAAATAACTGCTGGCTTTTAGATGTCATAAATTGTCTTTCAAGGTACCTTGTAATTGTCTTGCGTCATTAAATCGATCCCGCACTCGAGACCTTCTATCCATGAAATAAACTGGTTCACCATTGCCTTGCCCACAAACGGCCGGCCATGCTGCGGCACGATAGATTCAATATCCATGGTGCGTACCATGTTTGCCCAGAAACGGCAGGCTTTATTCGAAGTCATATACCTTCTGTGGAAGCCTAGCATGGCAGGTAAGTGAGCATTGAAATCCGTTACAGGCTCAATTGCCAAATCCGCCGGCACCAGCGATGCGCCCAAATCTCCGGAAAACAGGATTTTACTAGCTACATCATAAAACTGGAAATTACCTTCCGAATGCAGAAAGTGTGCTGGCAACGCTTTGATGATGGTATTGCCTAACTGAATATCCATGCCTGCATCCGGAATACCGATAATGCGATCATCCGTATTGCCCACACCGCAAAAGTGCGGCAAAAAACGCTCCCAGATTGCTGGTGCCAGAACCTTGCACTCGGTACCTATCATCCACTTGTTGATAGATGCCACGATATCCGGATCCTGGTGCGAAGCCAGGATATATTGCAGTTTGCGGAAATTAAAATATTTCCCCATGCCAACCATCAGGGCGTTATAGGTCATATTACCGCCCGGATCAATCAATGCGCCATGCCCGTCCGTAACAATCAAAAACTGGTTGGACTGCACCGCCTCTGAGGACGCCTTATCCGCCAAATCATTGAATACTATACAAACATGGCTGCCATTATTAAATAATTCTTTGGCCATAACAGACTTCCCCCATTTAAATGAAGGTAAATTATTTCACGGAACAAAAGCGGTCGATTTAATTCATATCAAAAACTCGTGAGAAATCCCGTGCTACCTGCGTAATTGATTCATGATTATTGCCTGCATTAAACAAAGCGCCTACAACGGCTACCGCATCTGCACCGGCGGCTGCCGCATACGCAGCATTTTCCAGTGTAATACCGCCGATTGCAACCAGAGGTATCTGCACCAACCTCCTGGCTTCAGCAAACAGGTTTAACGCGGCAACCGGCGCATTTGGCTTGGTGCCGGACGCAAAACACGCACCAAAAGCGGCATAGTCTGCACCTGCATTTGCAGCAGCCTGAGCCAGATCTAGCCGGTTATAACAAGAAGCGCCTAAAATCTTATGCGCCCCCAGCCTGTTGCGTGCTTCGGCCAGATTGCCGTCATCTGCGCCTAAATGTACGCCATCTGCATCCAACGTCAGGCAAAGTTTAATTGAATCATTAATAATGAATGGCACCCGATATTGCCTGCACAAAGGCAAAATAGCGCGCGCCTGCTGCGTTTGCAGCTTATGATCCGCGCGCTTGTTGCGATACTGCAAAACACTGACACCCCCACGCAGCGCCGCCTCGACTTTGGCGAGCAACACGTCGGTATCCTGCTCATCCGGAGTAACGGCATATAAGCCGTGAATTTTATGAGGCGCCAGTAAGGACATACCAAAGACCTTTAGTGCGCTTTTACGCTGCCATCACCGGGGTTGATGACCGGATCTTCCTCATCACGCGCCCAGAACATGCGGTCAGGAATATATTGCCCCATACCAGGCCTGAAACCGTTTTTGAGCGTCTGCCACGTATATTCCTGCGCTTCCAGCACCGCCTCTTCGATACTCAGGCCATGCGCCATGCAGGCTGCAATCGCACTGGTCAGAGTGCAGCCGGAGCCATGGTAACTGCCTGGCAAGCGCTCCCATTTATAAGTTTTGATCAGCTTATCATTACCATACAGCGTATTTGTTACTTCCTGCGTACGTTCATGCGTACCGGTAATCAGCACATACTCGCTGCCCATTGCCAGCAACCGGCCGGCCGCATCATCCAGCGACGTCAATGCCACCTCATCCGTTTCATCTGCATAGGCAAACCGGCGCGCTTCAAGGCTGTTAGGCGTAATCAGTGTAGCTTGCGGAAACAGCAGCTCCGTCATCGCACTCATCATTTCATCATTGGTGAACTCATCGCCGCGGCCTGAAGTCAGGATAGGATCTATCAGCAGCGGCACATCAGGATAATCCGCCATAATTTCGGCAATAACCGCAATATTTTCAACCGAACCCAGCAGGCCCAGCTTGAATGCGGAAACCTGCACATCTTCCAGAATCGCGCGCGCCTGATCATTCACCCAATCAGCATCCATCGCCAATACACCATCTACACCCACGGTATCCTGTGCCGTAATTGCAGTCACTACAGAAAGCGGATGGCAGCCAATACTGGCAAAAGTAAGAATATCAGCCTGCAGGCCTGCACCGCCGCTTGGGTCTGTGCCCGCAAAAGTCATTACTGAAGGAGGTGCCTGATTAGCCATAATGTTTACCACTGATATCTGCTTAAAAATTGGAGCGGGTGACGGGAATCGAACCCGCGTATCGAGCTTGGGAAGCTAGCGTTCTACCATTGAACTACACCCGCGTATCAGGCAATTATACATTAACGCCTGTGCCTGCATGTACTTGATAGCAGCATAAGCCAACATCCCTGCTAAGAATTTATGCCGCAAGAGTTGAGAAGATGAGTAGATTATAAGTTATGATTGCGCTCATTTGAGCCTTGAATATTTACTTGCTCACTAACAATGCGCTGCATCTGCAGCTTAACCCTTTTGAAATCACTTAAAACAGATATCCCCCATGAAAAAGAACATTATCATTACGCTAAGCATAATGTTTTTAATACTGTCCTCCCTCAGGTTTACTGATACCTTCAACTACACATTACTCACAGAAGCCTTTACAGTAAATTCCGGAGCCAGAGAGTCCCTGCCTGCAGAAATAATCAGCCTAAACGCATTGATTACTAAAGAAAAAATCCAGAAATTCAACCTAGTCGGCATATTGAACGATAATGCGCTTTTTCATCAAAGAGCTGTTGAATATACATATCCTGCCAAGCTTGATTTAAATGCCAAGGATACTTTTGCAATTAAAGGCACGCCTGTTGATATCAGCTGCAAATTGATCAATCATCAAGATAATGTGGAACATTATGTTTGCGAATAACCCCCCTGAAAGCAAGGCGCTATGGCTATCTGCTGCACTATGCCTGACCTTTGTAGCGAACCAATATTTATGGTTATTTAGTCCCAGTTATATTTCCAGCGTGGTTGTTGGCTTATCAATTTTGACAATCCTGTTTTTCATGATTAGGTCGGCAAAAAAGAGTCCCGAAATAACATTTGTGCTACTGATTGTATGTTTTCTAGGCATCATGGCGCTAGGATCGGCAACCTCTGCCTGGGATGCCAGGTCTATCTGGCTATTTCATGCTAAAAGAATCTATTTTGATAACAATTTACTTGCGCAATTGGATAATTACGCAGCATTCAGTCACAACGACTACCCCGTTTTACTGCCTGCGCTGAGCGCAACATTAGCGAGAATTGTCGGTCACTGGAACGAGGTGTTCCCCAAAGTTACAAATGTGCTATTTATATTGCCGCCACTGGTAGTGATAAGTGTGACCTTTACCCCGCTGAGATATACCGTTTTTTTCGTAGCCAGCTTATTTTTCATGGCAGGTCGCCTTCTTACTAATGGCTTTATGGATGGGATATTATCTTTATATATTGTTGCATCATTGATTCTTCTAGCAATCTTGTTTTTTGGATGGAAAGAGCATCTTAAAATCAGCAAAGGCGTGTTAATGGCTTCAGCTATTGGCCATCTGGCTGTGCTGGTAGGTATCAAAAATGAAGGGACAATGGCAGCCCTGATTATATTGTTCTGCTTAGTCGTTTCATTAGCTATTGACAAGAAACGTATAGAAATTCGCAAAATATCAGCGTTATTCCTACCGGCTTTTGTGATCTCTGGAATTTGGCTACTGCTTTGCTATCAATATGGAGTTGGTAATGATGTTGCCACCAACGGCAATTTCACCAGCACTTTGGCAGGTCGGCTGACGGATGCATTCAGCATACACTCAATCGCAAGCGCCTTGTATTACCAGAAATGGATTGCATTTCTTCCACTGTGCATATTCTTAATCTATTTTTTCCAGAAAAACGAAACGCCATTCAAAACTGCCAGTTTTCTGTTAAGGTTTGGTTTACTTTACTCTTTTAGCCTGTTCTTCATCTATTTAGGCACACCGCATGATCTGCACTGGCACTTAGCCACATCTGCAAAAAGAACCGCCTTGCCTTTCTTCTTGACTTTTATGACTTGTTTTCTGGTGTTGTTTACTGAATACGCATCAAAAAACAATAATAAAAAGTGAAACGGAAACACCGCCAGTTATGAAACATAGACAAAGAACAAATACGCAACAACTGCACGCCTAGACGGGTCACTTTCAGACCAGTCAGAACTCTAACGGATTCACATCTACAGCCCACCTGACTTTTGCGGCCAATTTATGCGCCCGCATCTGGCTAACCAGCTGCTTGAGCAACTGATGCAAAGCTGGGCGCTGCCTGGCCTGCATCAGCACATAACCTCGCTCCATGCCTTTCAGGCGCTCCATCTGCGGCCTTACCGGGTCATACACCAGAACCTGTTCGCTCAGGCTGCGCGCCAATGCAAACGCAAGCTGCAGGAACTGCTGTACCTGCACGTAATCGTTGGCTTCCGCACGCAACAGGGCGGTAAACACATAAGGCGGGAACTGCATCTGCCCCCGTTCTTCCAGCAAAACATTTGCATAACTCTCATAATTCTGGACACGCAAGGCATTAAACAGCGCATGATCCGGGAATTGCGTCTGGATAATCACCTGGCCGGCTTTGTCGGCACGCCCGGCACGGCCTGCCACCTGCATCAGCTGTGCAAACAGGCGTTCACTGGCGCGAAAGTCCGGGCTATGCAGCGCGCTGTCAGTATCAATCACGCCTACCAAAGTCAGGTTGGGGAAATCATGTCCTTTCGCCAGCATCTGCGTACCTACCAGAATATCAATTTCCTGGTCATGAACGCGATCCAGTATCTCTACCAGCGCGTTTTTACGACTGATGCTGTCACGGTCTACCCTTGCAATGCGTGCAGCCGGCAGCAATTGCGCCAAGGTCTGCTCCAGCCGCTGCGTGCCGTGCCCAGTTGGATGCAGGTCTGCATCACCGCAGCTAGGGCATTGATGCGGTATGCGCTGCTCGTGGCCGCAATGATGGCAGCGCAGTTTTCTCTGGCCCAAATGCACCACCAAACGACTGCTGCAGCGCGTACACGGTGCGATCCAGTGACAGGCTGAACACAGCAGCACCGGCGAATAGCCGCGACGGTTAATGAATAGCAGCGACTGCTCTTTACGCTCTAACCTTAACTTCAGTGCGCTGATTAATTGCGGGGTTAAACCGTGCTGCAAATTAACCTTGGTAGTATCGATACAATCAATCTGCGGTAGCTGTGCAGCAGTTACCGCACGCTCTTTCAAACGCAGCAAACCATACTGGCTGGCCTGGTTCGGGTTTACCGTTGCGTTATACCAGGTCTCCAGCGCAGGGGTAGCCGACCCCAGCACTACCGGAATATTCAAGCGCTTGGCCCGAACCATCGCCACATCGCGGGCGTGGTAACGCATGCTGTCCTGCTGCTTATAGGAGCTGTCATGCTCTTCATCAATGATGATGAGCTTTAAAGCTGGCAGCGGCGTAAATATAGAAAGTCGCGTACCGATAATAATTTTTGCCGCCCCAGACTGCGCAAGCTGCCAGTGATGTAAACGCTCACTTTCGCTGAGATTGCTATGCAAACTGACTAAAGGAAAATCAGGCAGGCGACTCCTGAAGCGCGCCTCCAACTGCGGCGTCAGGTTAATTTCTGGCACCAGCACCAGCACCTGGGCATTTTCATGCTGCAAAACATGCTGCAGCAAACGGATATAAACTTCGGTTTTACCGCTGCCGGTGATTCCGTACAGCAGCCATGCCTTAAAAATACCCGGCTCGGCAGTGATCTGCTGCACCGCCTGCATCTGCTCAGCATTCAACTGCGGCTCGGCAGCCACCGGCATCGCCATCACGCGCTGCAATGCCGGCACCTGTTCACTGCTGGCATAACCTAAATCCACCAGCGCTTTTACGGCCTTACGTGCTGTAGCCGAAATCCCATCCAGCTCTGCTTCCGTTAACCGGCTTGCCACCTGCAAGGCAGACAATACACTGCGCAGTACTTTTTGTTTTTTGGGAATCTGCTCAACATCAGCGGCATGACCTGCTTCAGTCAAGCGATACAGAAACTGTTTACGCGAAACCGCAGGGGCAATCTGGCGTAAACGCGCAGGCAGCGAAGACAGCAATGCCTGGCCAAACGGATACTGATAATAATCTGCACTGAACTTGACCAGACCCAGCATTTCAGCATCCAAAGGCGTTTCTTCATTAAACGCCTGCAAAATGGGTTTCAGTTTCTCTATCGCGACATCGCTGCTACTGGCAATACCCATCACGATGCCGATCTGGTTGCGACTACCGAACGGCACCAGCACGCGCTGGCCGACCTGCACGTCATGTTCGCCGCTCAAGTAATCAAACAAGCGGTCCAGCGGTACATCAAGTGCGATTTTAAGGATAGTTTCAGGCAAAATTGTTCGAATAACGTATGTTTAAAGAAAAAATGACAGCAGTAGGTTAAAATAGCGCTTTTAGCTTTTATGCAATTATTGTGAAAACACATCTTACCCAATTATTAACCAGCGCCGCAAAAACAATCGCGCCGGATATGGCCGATCTGAACATCGTGCTGGAACGTCCGAAATCAGCGGAACATGGTGATTTTGCCACAAATCTGGCACTAGTTCTGGCAAAGCCGCTAAAACAGAATCCACGCGTCATTGCCACGCAGATTATCGACGCACTGCCAGCCAGTGAATATATCGCTAAAACAGAAATCGCCGGTGCCGGTTTTATCAACTTCTTTTTAAACCCGCAATCCAAACAGGTTGTAATTAAAGAAGTGCTTAAAGCAGGCGACCAATACGGCCGCAATAATAACGGCAACCAGCAAAAAGTGCAGGTCGAATTCGTATCGGCCAACCCGACTGGCCCATTGCATGTGGGCCATGGCCGCGGTGCGGCAGTAGGCGATTGCTTAGCGCGCCTGCTGGATGCAAACGGCTGGGATGTGACGCGTGAGTTCTACTACAACGATGCCGGCGCACAGATTGATAACCTGACCATTTCCGTGCTGGCACGCTGCAAGGGCATTTCAACCGAGCATGAAAGCTTCCCTGAAAATGGCTATCGCGGTGAATACATCAATGATATTGCCGCCGCATTCCTGACCAAACACACCGTCGTTGCCGATGACATTGAAGTAACCGCCAGCGGTGACATCAATGACCTGGAATCAATCCGCGCTTTCAGCGTAGCCTATCTGCGCCATGAGCAGGATCTGGACTTGAAAGCATTCCAGATCAAGTTTGATGTATTTTCACTGGAAAGTGCGCTCTACAAAAACGGCAGGGTAGAAGATACCGTACAGGCATTGATCAGCAGCGGCCATACCTATGAAGAAAACGATGCTCTGTGGCTCAGAACCACGGACTTCGGCGATGACAAAGACCGTGTAATGCGCAAAACCGATGGCGGCTACACCTATTTTGTACCTGATGTCGCTTACCATGCAGAAAAATGGCAGCGCGGTTTTGTACGTGTCATTAACGAGCAGGGCGCCGACCACCACAGTACCATCACGCGTGTACGTGCCGGCTTGCAGGCATTGAATGCCGGTATCCCGCAAGGCTGGCCTGACTACGTTCTGCACCAGATGGTAACAGTGATGCGCGGCGGTGAAGAGGTCAAACTCTCGAAACGCGCCGGCAGTTATGTCACTCTGCGCGACCTGATTGAAGAAGTTGGCTGCGACGCCACCCGCTATTTCCTCGCGGCACGCCGTGCAGATTCACAACTGGTATTCGATATCGACCTCGCACGCAGCCAGAGCAACGACAACCCGGTTTACTATATTCAATATGCGCATGCCCGCATTTGCAGCGTACTGGGTCAATGGGGCGGCGATGCTGCAACTCTGGCTTTCACTGACCTGACACCGCTGGATAACGCGCACGAAACCGCATTGATGCAGCGCCTGGGCGAATACCCCGAAATTGTTGCCAATGCCGCCACTGAGCTGGCTCCGCATGTGATCGCCAACTACCTGAAAGAGCTGGCGAGCGACCTGCACAGTTATTACAATGAATATAAATTCCTGATTGATGATGAGCCGCTTAAACTGGCGCGACTGAGCTTGATTCGCGCAACACAGCAAGTGCTTAAAAATGGCCTGGATTTACTCGGCGTTGAAGCCAGACAGAAAATGTAACTTCAATTTCAATATAATGAATTAACAAATTGAATGGAAGATAAGGATTCATAAATGAGCAGAGATTACAAACCTAGTCCGGAGCGCACTAAAAGACAGAGTAAAGGCAGCCCCTTTTTTTCTGGCTTACTAGTTGGATTTTTACTGGGTGTTGCCGCATCCTTAGCGGTAGTTATGTACATCAAGGGCGGCGAGAGCCCGTTCGCCGACCAACCTGGCACCAAAAAGCCGCTGGCTGAAAAAATCGCAGAAGACGCCAAAAAATCGACTGCTGGCAATACCTCAGATAAAACGCCGGCTGACACTACAGCAGATGGCGGCGATAAGGCTCGTTTCGATTTTTATACCATCCTGCCAGGCAGCGAAAGCAAGGTAACAACGGAAGAACTCAATATTAAAGACCAGCAGCCTCAACCCGTGGTGCAATACACTTACTACCTGCAAGTTGGCGCTTTCCAGACGGGTGAAGAAGCTGACAACATGAAAGCCAAACTGGCCTTACAGGGCTTTGAGGCCGTAGTGCAAACCGCTACCATCCCCGATAAAGGTGTGTGGCATCGCGTTCGCGTTGGTCCACTTAACAATCTGGATGAAATCAACAAAGCAAAAAATGACTTAGCCTCTAATGGCTTCAAGACTGATCTGATTAAAGTGAATAACGAAAACCAATAATCGCTGACAGGATCGGTATCTATGTAAATTTTGCATAAATGTGAGGAACGTTTAACCGGCTTGTCAGCCAAATGCGAAGACGATGCGTTCTTTAAGTTACCATGTTTCAGATATACAGAATTAAACAACAGATTCAAAACAGTACAAAATAAATAGTTCAAAAGGAAAATTTAATGAAAAAGCTATTCACCGCCTTAATGTTGCTAGCCTCATTCAATGTAATGGCAGCCGACCCTGAAATGGGCAAAGACTTTGATAGAACCGTACAGACTATTCCTAACGAAAATCCGGCCAAGATTGAGGTGGTAGAACTGTTCTGGTACGGTTGCGGCCACTGCCACCACATGGAAACACCATTAAACGCATGGATAAAGAAACTACCTGCAGATGTAACGTTCAAACGCGTTCCGGGCTTGCCTAACGCATCATGGGCACCCATGGCCAAGGCTTACTACGCTATGGAAACATTGGGCGTATTGCAAAAGTTGCACACACCATTATTTGATGCCATTCACAAGCAAAAAAGCCTGAACCCAACAGATGAAAAAGCTGCCATTGACTGGGTCACCAAACAAGGCGGCCTGGACAAAATTAAAGTGGAAGAGGCATTCAACTCATTCTCAACCAATGCCAACCTGAAACGTGCCGCTAATGTATTCCGAGCATCAGGCGCGACTGGCGTACCTAGCCTGGTGATCAATGGCCAGTTCATCACTTCCAGCACCATGGCCGGTAACAACGATGCTGCTTTAAAAACTGCGGATTACATCATTAGCAACATCCGCGCTGATAAAGCAAAATCCGCAAAAAAATAAATGCGTTAAACGCCAGCTCTACCTGCGCTGAGCTTGAACTGCTGATACCAACCCGTTTTTACCTCACTGTAAAAACGGGTTTTTTTATATCTGTTCCAGAACAAGGGATCTTTCTATGAAAGTTTTTATTACCGGCGCTTCCAGCGGCATCGGCGAAGCAATCGCGCATGAATATGCAAAAAGATACCTGTCAAAAAATACAATAATAGGTGTGGCAGCCAGAAGAAGTGAGTACTTACAAAAACTGAAACAGACCCTGGAAAAAAATTACCGCATCACTTGTGTTATTTATGCGCTCGACGTTAGAGATGACAAGGCGCTGGCCCAGGCCGCAGCAGATTTTATACAGCAACATGGCACGCCTGATGTAGTGATTGCAAGTGCAGGCGTCAGCAGCGGTACGTTAACTGAACACCAGCAGGACATCGCTGCATTTCAGGCGGTTATCGATATTAATGTGCTTGGCATGGTACACACGTTTCAACCATTCATCAGCGCAATGCGCCGTGCCGGCCAGGGTCAGCTGGTTGGCATTGCCAGTGTCGCCGGCGTGCGCGGCCTGCCTGGCGCAGGCGCTTACAGCGCCTCAAAGGCAGCAGCCATCGCCTACCTGGAAAGCCTGCGCGTAGAAATGTCGCATCACAACATTACGGTCACCACAATCGCGCCAGGCTACATCCGCACGCCGATGACCGATATCAACACTTACAAAATGCCGTTTCTGATGGATGCAGATATTGCTGCCGCTAAATTTGTGAACGCCATTGAAAATAAGCGCCGTTTTGTAGTGATTCCGTGGCAGATGGGCTGGGTGGCAAGGCTGATGCGTTTGATTCCGCCGGTGTTATGGGATTTTCTGGCGAAGAATGCGCCGCATAAACCAAGGATTCACGTGGAGTAGTGGTTTGCCATAGATAAACTCGGATAAAACTTTAAAGTCTTATCCGCGAATCCGTGACTAAAATAATTTCTATCGCGTAATCGGTTTGTAACGAATGCGCTTGAGTTTCGCGCCTTTGGCGCCGAACTAGCCGCAGGTGTTTTGCGGCTTAGTTTCGGCGGACATGCCAATTACTGGCACGGAAGGCTTTGTATTAAATAAAGCGAATGATTAACGTGTAATTGGTTTGTAACGAATGCGTTTAGGTTTCGCGCCTTCCTCACCCAGACGTTTTCTCTTATCAGCCTCATATTCCTGATAGTTGCCGTTAAAGAACATCCATTGCGATTCACCCTCGGCCGCCAGAATATGGGTAGCAATACGGTCCAGGAACCAGCGGTCATGCGAGATCACCAGTACGCAACCGGCAAACTCGAGCAGCGCGTCTTCCAGTGCGCGCAATGTTTCCACATCCAGGTCATTTGATGGCTCATCCAGCAGCAGCACATTACCGCCGGAAATAAGAGTCTTAGCCAGATGCAGGCGGCCACGTTCACCTCCAGACAATTGACCTACGATTTTCTGCTGATCGCCGCCTTTGAAGTTAAAGCGGCCAATATAAGCACGCGATGGCGTTTCATAACGGCCTACCGTCAGAATATCCGAGCCGCCTGAAATCTCGTCAAACACTGATTTATCGTTGCTCAGATCATCACGGCTTTGGTCTACATACGCCAGTTTAACGGTCTGGCCGATGTTCACTGTGCCGCTATCCGGCTGCTCTTTGCCGGTAATCATTTTGAACAAGGTAGATTTACCGGCACCGTTCGGGCCGATAATGCCGACGATGGCACCCGCCGGAATGCTGAAACTCAGGTTATCGATCAGCAGACGGTCTTTAAACGCTTTGCTTACGCCGTCAAACTCAATGACCTGGTCACCCAGGCGTTCGCCGGCAGGAATGAAAATCTCCTGCGTCTCGTTGCGTTTCTGGTATTCAGCACTTGCCAGTTCCTCATAGCGGGCAATACGTGCCTTGCTCTTGGCCTGACGCGCTTTCGGGTTCTGGCGCACCCACTCCAATTCGGTGTTCAGGGCTTTACGGCGTGAAGACTCTTGAGACTCTTCCAGCGCTAAACGCGCTTGCTTTTGATCCAGCCAGCTTGAATAGTTGCCCTTCCATGGAATACCGTGACCGCGATCCAGCTCCAGAATCCATTCGGCTGCATTATCCAGGAAGTAACGGTCATGGGTGACCGCCACTACTGTACCGGGGAAACGTACCAGGAACTGCTCCAGCCATTCCACGGATTCGGCATCCAGATGGTTGGTTGGCTCATCCAGCAGCAGCATATCCGGCTTGGATAGTAATAATTTACACAAAGCCACGCGGCGCTTTTCACCGCCGGAAAGCGGGCCTATCTTTGCATCCCAGGCCGGCAAACGCAGCGCATCAGCCGCTACTTCCAGCTGGTGTTCAACATCGGAGCCGCTGGCCGCAATGATGTTTTCATACTTGGCCTGTTCTTCCGCCAGCTTGTCGAAATCCGCATCCGGGTCAGCGTATGCTGCATAGACCTCTTCCAGCTTCTGCTTGGCTTGCATGACCTCACCCATGCCGGATTCAACCTCTTCACGCACGGTTTTCTCTGCGTCCAGCTGTGGCTCCTGCGGCAGGTAGCCGATAGAGATACCCGGCTGCCATTGCACTTCACCCTCGAATTCTTTATCCACACCCGCCATGATGCGCAGCACGGTAGATTTACCGGAGCCGTTCAAGCCCAGCAAACCGATTTTTGCACCCGGGAAAAAAGACAGCGAGATGTCTTTAATGATCTGTTTTTTAGGAGGGACGATTTTGCTCACGCGGAGCATGGACATTACATACTGGGCCATAACGAAACTTTACTTGATTACAAAGAATGAAAGCTTAACAGAAAGCAAGCCGTATAAGGTAGAGCGCGCATATCTAAGCAGTGCTTATGCGTATAATGTATTCACTTTAAATTAACCGGATAATCCACTTCAGTAGAATCTATGGCTATCAAATCAACAATATATAAAGTCGACCTGCAAATCGCGGATATGGATCGCCATTACTATGCACAGCACAGCCTGACGCTGGCGAGGCATCCTTCGGAAACCGATGAGCGCCTGATGGTGCGACTGATTGCATTCATGCTTTACGCGAATGATACGCTCACTTTCGGCAAAGGTTTAAGCGATGATGAGGAGCCGGATTTATGGCAGAAAGACCTGACCGGTGCCATTGAACTATGGATCGATGTAGGCTTGCCGGACGAACGAGAAGTGCGCAAAGCCTGCGGCCGCGCGCAACAGGTTGCGGTTGTTCTGTATGGCGGCCGCGTTGCCGATATGTGGTGGGACAATAACAAGAAAGCGCTGCTGAAACAGCACAACCTGACCGTAATCAATCTGCCGGATACTCAGCAGATCGCCGACATCGCATCGCGCGGCATGGCGATCAGCTGCACGATTCAGGATAAAGAGATCATGCTCGGACATGCCACCGGCAGCGTAGAAATCACCCCTGTTATCCTGAAATAGCATATCCGACTCATTCTCTGCCGAATACACGCACTCATGATGCGGATATAGATGCAACAGCCTTGATCTGCGAGTATCATAATTCGTATAGACCGATATCACTGAATGCAAATCCGGAGAGGTTCAAAGATGAGTACTGCACCTGCAAAACTAACCCAGAAAGAACTTGAGGATATCAACGCCTACTGGCGTGCCTGCTGTTATCTTGCAGCAGGCATGATTTACCTGCGGGATAATCCGCTATTGAAAGAGCCTCTGCGCGAGGAACACATCAAGAGCCGCCTGCTCGGGCACTGGGGTTCTAGCCCCGGCCTGGCGTTTACTTACACACACCTTAACCGGCTCATCAACAAATATGACCTGAATGCCATTTTACTTGCAGGCCCCGGCCACGGGGCACCTGGCATGCTGGCACCGATCTATCTTGAAGGCACTTACAGCGAAGTCTACCCGAACAAAAGCGAGGACGAAGCGGGGATGCAGCGCTTTTTCAAAGAGTTCTCTTTCCCCGGTGGGATCGGCAGCCATTGCACACCGGAAATGCCGGGCTCGATTCATGAAGGCGGTGAACTCGGCTATAGCGTATCGCATGCATTTGGCGCAGCTTACGACAACCCTGATTTACTGGTAGCGGTCATGGTGGGTGACGGCGAATCAGAAACCGGGCCGCTGGCTACCTCATGGCACTCCAACAAATTCTTGAACCCGATACGTGATGGTGCTGTGTTGCCGGTGCTGCATCTCAATGGCTATAAGATCAATAACCCGACCTTGTTATCACGCATTTCACACGAAGAGCTGGAAAACCTGTTCAAAGGCTATGGCTGGACCCCGCATTTCGTTGAAGGCAACGACCCAATGGAAATGCATGCCAGGATGGCAGCAACCATGGAACAGTGCGTGCTGGAAATCCGCCGCCTGCAACAGGAGGCCCGCAGCAGCGGAAAACCGGTGCGTCCGCTCTGGCCAATGATCATCCTGCGCTCCCCCAAAGGCTGGACCGGCCCGAAAGAAGTCGATGGCCATAAGGTTGAAGGTTTCTGGCGTGCGCACCAGGTGCCGCTCGGCGGCGTCATCGGCAACCCGCAGCACCTGCAGCAGCTGGAACAATGGCTGCGCAGCTATCAACCGGAACAGTTATTCGATGCCTCAGGCAGGCTCAAGGCCGACCTCAGGGCACTTGCACCCAAAGGTACGCGCCGCATGAGCGCCAACCCGATTACTAACGGCGGCTTAATCCGCAAAGAGCTGCGCATGCCGGATTACCGTGATTACGCCGCCAGGCTGCCGGGGCCTGGCAAAGCAAGCATGGGCAATACGCACGCGCTGGGTGATTTTCTGCGCGACATCATGAAAAACAACATGCAGAACTTCCGCGTGTTTGGCCCAGATGAAAACACCTCCAACAAACTGGATAGCGTTTACGAGGTGAGCAAGAAGACCTGGCTGGCTGGCTACTTGCCCGAAGATGCCGACGGCGGCGAACTGTCACCCGATGGCCGCGTCATGGAAATGCTATCAGAGCATACGCTTGAAGGCTGGCTGGAGGGCTATCTGCTCAGTGGCCGCCATGGGTTCTTCTCCACTTACGAAGCCTTCGTGCATGTAATCGATTCCATGTTCAACCAGCATGCAAAATGGCTAGCCATGTGCAAAGCCGTTCCCTGGCGCGCACCGGTTTCATCACTCAACCTGCTGATTACCTCAACGGTATGGCGGCAGGATCACAACGGTTTTACACATCAGGATCCCGGTTTTCTGGACGTGGTACTCAACAAGAGCCCTGACGTCACCCGTATTTACCTGCCACCGGATGTAAACTGCCTATTATCGGTCGCTAACCATTGCCTGAAAAGTACCGATTACATCAATGTGATTGTTGCCGACAAGCAGAAACACCTGCAGTATCTGGATATGGACGCCGCTATCAAACACTGCACCAAAGGCCTGGGTATCTGGGAGTGGGCAAGCAATGATAGTGGCTGCGAGCCTGATGTAGTGATGGCATGTGCCGGGGATATTCCCACCAAAGAGGCTCTGGCGGCCGTTGTGTTGCTGCGCGAGCACTTTCCGCAGCTCAAGGTCCGCTTCATTAACGTGGTTGACCTGTACAAACTGACGCCGTCCCATCAGCATCCGCATGGCTTGTCAGACGATGATTTTGATAGCCTGTTTACCATCGATAAACCGATTATCTTCAATTTCCACGGTTATCCCTGGCTGATCCACCGCATGGCCTATCGCCGCACCAACCATCATAACCTGCACGTGCGCGGCTACAAGGAAAAAGGCAGTATCAATACGCCGCTGGAGCTTGCGATCCAGAATCAGATTGACCGTTACAGCCTGGTCATGAGCGTGATCGACCATATTCCGGCGCTGCACGTAGCCGGCGCGCATGTGAAAGAACAAATGCGCAACAAGCAGATAGAATGCTGCCAGTACGCCTACGAGTACGGGGTGGACCTGCCGGAAGCGGGTGACTGGACGTGGCCATATTAAGGACACTTCTATCAATGCAGTTGGATGCAGTACACCCGTAAGCCAGTATTTGGCTTTCCCAATTTGCTAAGCCAGTAAACTGGCAAGCAAAGTGTAAAAGGGCGTGTCCGTAGAACATATGCGCTCAAGCGCATTGTTCATACGCCAAAGGCGCACGGAACGGAGAAACCGAGATAGTATACGGAATACAGCGAGGTTTCGAGTACCGCGCAACGCAGTAATGCGCCCAAATGGTTTAAGCAGGCAATCAGCGAAGCTGATGCTCGCAAAAAATGTATAGATAGGAGCGTCCTTGAGCATACTCACCATCAACTGTGGCTCCTCCAGCCTGAAAGCCAGCCTGTTCCTGACCGATGGCAGCAGACGCAATTTTCGCTATGTGCATATCAGCGATGATAAGGCTCACAGCCTGCAGGATGCTTTCCGGAACCTGCTCCATGACCTGGGCCCTGACAAGCCTGTACTGGTAGGGCACCGCTTTGTGCATGGCGGCGATATTACAGATGCCGCTCGTAGCATCGATGACACCGAACGTGCGCGGCTGAACAGCCTGATTCATCTTGCCCCGTTGCACCTGCCCAGCAATCTGCTGGGGCTGGACCTGTGCCGCAAGCTGTTTAACGTACAGCAGATCGCCTGTTTTGATACCGCTTTTCATGCCAGCATGCCTGCGCTATCCAAACGGTTACCGATAGCTGACGAATTGAACCTGCACCGCTTTGGCTTTCATGGCCTTAACTATGCCTATGTTGCTAAAACACTGCCCGGCGTTATTGGTAAAATCGCCTACAAAAAGGTGATTGTCGCGCACCTGGGCAGCGGAGCCAGCCTGTGCCTGATGGAGAACCTGAAGTCTGTCGACACCACCATGGGCTACACACCGGCAGGCGGCATCACCATGGGCACGCGCAGCGGCGACCTCGACCCCGGCGTCATGGTAGAGCTGGCTAAACGCTACAGCCCCGATCAGCTGAATGACATCGTGTTCCACAAAATGGGGCTGCTGGCACTCTCTGACGGAGAGAGCGCCGAAATGCAGAGCCTGCTGGCAAGCCAAAGCGAACATGCCAAGTTTGCTGTTGAGTATTTCTGCCAACAGGTGCGCGCTGCAATCGGCGCTTTAGCAGCCAAAGCGGGCGGGGTAGATGCACTGGTATTCACGGCCGGCATCGGTGAGCATGCGGCGGAAATCCGGCAGAAAATCTGCACACCGCTGGCGTTTATCGGTTTCAGTTTGAATCCCGAACTGAACCGTATCAATGCAAGCCAAATAGGGCAGGCCGGCAGCAAGCCGATAGTGATTATCCCGGCTGACGAAGAAATCATGATCCGCGATTTATGCCTGAATGCAATTGAGTAGATCATGATACTCAAAGCCATTATTCACTTTTGCATTGCAATCCTGTTGGTTCCCGCAGCCCATGCCGAAGCAGTCGACCCATTAGCGGTTGTTGCTGCGCATAACAAGTGGCGTGCCGAAGCAGGCGTTCAAGCACTTAGCCACTCGCCCAAACTGGCTAAATCAGCGCAGGCCTGGGCGAACCATTTAAAACAATCACGGCATTGTGCTATGCACCATAGCAACCCTAAAGGCAGCTATGGTGAAAATCTCTACTGGGCAAGCCCGCTAATGTGGTCTGATGGCCGTAAAGAGTTGCGTAAAGTTTCACCGGCTGAAGTTATCGATAGCTGGGGTAACGAGAAAGATGACTATAATCTTGCACGCAATGAATGCAGAACCGGAGCTATATGCGGTCATTACACACAAATCGTGTGGCGTGACACCTCAAAAGTCGGCTGTGGCATGGCGACTTGCAACGATAGCCATGAGCAAGTTTGGGTGTGTCATTATTCTCCTGCCGGGAATATCGTAGGTGAAACACCTTACTGAATCATTAACCAGAGCTGGTACGGAAAGGCCTGCACCAATAAAAAATACGGATACCATCCGTGTATTTTTTGCACTGTGGCCGGAACCTGCCATTCAGCGCTCATTACATGCTATTGCCAAAGAATATCAGGCTAAGTGTAATGCCCGTGTGATGCGCACGGATACACTGCATCTGACTTTACAATTTATAGGCAATATAAAGCGCTCGCAACTGCCTAAATTGATCACTGCCGCTGACAAAGTGTCAGCTCCGCCACCGTTCCGGCTTGAATTAAACATGCTGGCATTCTGGAAACATAATCGCATCGGCTACGCTACACTCGCAGCCAGTGAACCCGCACTGGAAACACTAGCCGCAACATTGCAGCATGCACTTGCAGACGAAGGATTTGCTGTAGCTGATGGCGCTGGATTCAGTCCGCACGTTACACTGCTTCGTAACGTCGGGCATATTTTAACCCCTCAAAACTTCACACCTGTGACGTGGCAAGTAAACGCATTCGTACTGGTGGAATCAGTCATGGCTGAGCAAAAGGCTGAGTACAGAATCTTAGGTGAATGGCCTTTTACGGGCTAACAGCGCTACCGGCATGACTAAGCCAACGCCGCTGCCGGATCACAGTATGCCAGACCATGCGCCGCAGCAACGGCCTGATTAGTGATCTTGCCAGAATGTACATTCAGGCCGTTAAGCAGATTTCTATCTTCATGCAGCGCCCGCAGACCTTTGTCAGCAAGTGCCAGTATATAAGGCAGCGTGACATTATTCAGTGCATAAGTTGAAGTGCGCGGCACTGAACCCGGCATATTGGCGACGCAGTAATGAATTACGCCATCAATCACAAAAGTCGGCGCATCATGCGTGGTCGGGCGAGAGGTCTCACAGCAGCCGCCTTGATCAATCGCCACGTCTACAATCACGCTCCCGGGCTTCATGCATTTAACAATGTCGTGGGTAATCAGCCTGGGGGCTGCCGCGCCCGTAACCAGCACTGCCCCAATGACCAGGTCAGCATTAATGCAGTACTGCTCTATTGCGGACCTGGTTGAATAGACGGTATTGAGCGGTGTACCGAAATGCTTTCTGAGCTTGTGCAAAGTATCCACATTGCAGTCCAGCACCGTCACTGAAGCGCCCATGCCCAAGGCAACATCTATGGCATTCATACCGACTACGCCGCCGCCGATAACAGCAACCTTCGCTGGCTCGACTCCAGCCACGCCGCCGAGCAATATGCCGGAACCGCCATGAGCTTTTTCAAGAAAATGCGCACCGGCCTGAATCGCAAGGCGCCCGGCAACTGCGGACATCGGCTCAAGCAAAGGCAGCCTGCCGTTATCTGCAGTCACTGTTTCATAAGCGATGCAACTAGCGCCGGAATCAAGCAAATCATGCGTCTGCGGCAGATCTGGGGCAAGGTGCAGATAAGTGAAAAGAATCTGGCCGGGTTTGAGCCATTTGCGCTCAATTGCCTGCGGCTCTTTAATCTTGACGATCAGCCCCGCACGTTCGAATATTTCCTGCGCAGTAGAGACAATTGTGGCACCTGCCGCCTGATATTGCGCATCGTCCGCACCGATACCTTCACCTGCGCCAGACTCGACCAGAACTTCATGACCATGCCTGATCAGCTCATGCACGTTCGCGGGCACCAGTCCTACCCTGTACTCGCGCACCTTGATTTCCTTAGGCACCCCGATCAGCATATATCAAACTCCTCTCACAATAGTTCACACTGTCGGCAGAGGCTGATGTACTGCTATTCTACCGTTACGCTCTTAGCCAGATTCCTTGGCTTATCCACATCAGTCCCTTTGATCAGCGCCGCATGATACGCCAGTATCTGCACCGGGATCGTATGCAGTATAGGGGAGAGTACACCTACATGGCGCGGGGTGCGAATTACATGCACACCCTCAGAGGCTGTAAAGTGGCTGTCTGCGTCGGCAAATACAAACAACTCACCGCCACGTGCTTTTACTTCCTGCATATTGGATTTCACTTTTTCCAGCAGCGCGTCATTCGGAGCAATCACAACGACGGGCATATCGCTATCTACAAGCGCCAGCGGGCCGTGTTTAAGTTCGCCGGCAGGGTAGGCTTCGGCATGGATATAGGAAATCTCCTTGAGCTTCAGGGCGCCTTCCAGCGCGATTGGGTAATGTATACCGCGGCCAAGAAACAGCGCATGCTGTTTATTGGCGAATGATTTCGCCCATTCACGAATTTGCGGTTCCAGATTCAGCGCATGCTGCACGCTGCCTGCAAGCTGGCGCAGCGCACTTAAATGCTCTTGCTCGGCTTCTGTACTCAGCAAACCACGCTGTTTTGCCAGTGTTGCTGCCAGTGTGAACAACGCTACCAGTTGTGTGGTGAAAGCTTTAGTAGAAGCCACGCCAATTTCTGCGCCAGCACGGGTGTAAAACACGAGCTGCGAAGCCCTTGGAATCGCGCTTTCCTGCACATTGCAAATTGCCAGCGTCAGGTTCTGGCCTAATGCCTTGGCGTGTTTTAACGCTTCCATCGTATCCAGCGTTTCACCGGACTGTGAAATTGTCACGATCAGCTGCTTTGGATTCGGCACGGACTCACGATAGCGGTATTCACTGGCGATTTCTATGTTGGTCGGTAATCTGGCGATACTTTCCAGCCAGTATTTTGCAGTAAGCGCCGCGTAATAACTGGTACCTGCAGCCAGAATCAAAATGCTATCGACCTGCTGGAATATTTCACTCGCATTGGCACCGAATAATTGTGCAGAAAAACGATTATCGTCAATCAGCGCTTCAATCGTATCCGTCAGCGCGCGCGGCTGCTCATGAATCTCTTTCTGCATGAAATGGGAGTAGGGACCCAGTTCCATACTTGCCAAAGATACATCACTCATGTGGATTTTACGTTCCACGGTATTGCCATCGCGGCCATAAATCGTTACGCCGTCACGACGTACATCAGCAACATCGCCGTCTTCGAGATAGATCACTTTGCGCGTGACTGAAAGTACGGCAGAAACATCAGAGGCAATAAAATTCTCGCTTTCACCCAGGCCTATCAGTAACGGGCAGCCCAGGCGCGCCGTTACCATGTGATCTGGCTCTTTAATTGAGACCACACTGATCGCGAACGCACCGGTAAGCTCGCTCACAGCCTTCTGTGTAGCAGCCAGCAGGTTCAGACCCTGATGGTAATAATGAATCAGGTGTGCAATCACTTCGGTATCGGTCTGCGAAGTAAACTCATAACCTAGCACTTTCAGGCGATTGCGCTGCTCGTCATGATTTTCGATAATGCCGTTATGCACCACGGCTAATTCACCTTTTGATACATGTGGATGCGCATTACTTTCAGTGACTCCACCGTGCGTTGCCCAGCGCGTATGGCCAATGCCGACCTGACCGCTCAGATTAAGCTCATTGGCTTTTTCTGTCATTGCAGAGACGCGCCCCACAGCGCGCACGCGCTCAATGCCTGAGCCATTTAAAACCGCAATACCGGCTGAGTCATAACCACGGTATTCCAGACGGCTCAAGCCCTCAATCAGTGTTGAAACGACGTTTCTATTTGCTACTGCGCCTACAATGCCACACATAGTTATTGAGTCTTTCTTATTATGTTACTTTTTAATCTTCTGTGGTCGTTTCCAACCGGCAATGGATTTCTGTTCTTTGGCACGGCAGAACGTCAGTTGATCTGCCGGTGCATCTCTGGTGATCGTAGAACCGGCTGCAATCGTTGCACCGCGGCCTATCGTGATTGGTGCTACCAATTGTGAGTCTGAGCCTATGAATGCGTCATCTTCAATTACAGTTCTGAATTTATTAGCGCCATCATAGTTACAAGTAATGGTACCGGCGCCGATATTGACGTTTTTACCGACTGTGCTGTCGCCAACATAGCTCAAGTGGTTAATCTTACTACCAACATCTACCTGTGCATTTTTAAGTTCTACAAAATTGCCGACATGCGTCTCCGCTGCCAGTGTAGTGCCTGGGCGCAAGCGCGCAAACGGGCCGATACGGGCGTTCTCGCCGATCTGCGTATCATCAATATGGGTAAACGGTGCAATCTGTGTACCGGCAGCAATTACCGCATTTTTAATCACGCAATTCGCTGCGATCTTTACATTGTCGCCCAGTGTGACTGTACCTTCAAACACACAATTGATGTCGATTTCCACATCACGGCCACAGCTAAGTGTTCCACGTACATCGAGGCGTGCAGGGTCTCTTAATGTGACTCCTTGCTGCAGTAGTTTCTGTGCGGTACGGTTTTGGTAAACGCGCTCAATCTGTGACAGATCGGTTTTAGAGTTGATGCCGGTCACTGACCACTCATCCGGCGTGATTTCAGCCACGACATCAACATTATCCTTAACTGCTAATGCTACGATATCTGTTAAGTAATATTCACCTTGCGCATTGTTATTGGTGAGCTTGGACAGCCATTGCAGCAAATGTGCATTCGGCATCGCCATGATGCCGGTATTCACTTCGGTGATCTTATGCTGCTCTTCGCTTGCGTCTTTATGTTCCACTATTGCCGTAACGCCGTACATGGCATTACGCACAATACGACCGTAACCTGTCGGATCTGCTTTATTAAAAGACAGTATGGCCAGCTTATTCTCTGCTTGCTCAACCAGTTTGCGGCAGGCTTGCGCATCTATCAGCGGCACATCGCCCAACAGGATCAGCGTGTCGGCATCTGCATCCAGATGCGGTACCGCCTGCTGTACGGCGTGGCCTGTGCCATGCTGCTCAGCCTGATTTACCCAGGTAATATTCTCATGCGCATAAGCCTGTTTTACTGTCTCGCCGCCAAAACCGTACACCACGATTATTTTGTGCGGGTTAAGTGATTTAGCGCTGTCAATCACATGGCCCAATATCGGCTTTCCGCCTACAGTATGTAAAACTTTGGGCAGATTTGAATACATGCGGGTACCTTTACCCGCGGCAAGAATAACAATATTTAATTTGCTCATAATTAATCTGATAGCGTGCCGTAATAGCCCATGGTTATAGTCAAAGTATAACAAAAAAGGCAGCCTCGGCTGCCTTTTTGCTTGTTACACCATCTGCTTCACAACAATTAGTGCGTTTTTTTACGTAAACGCTCGATTGTCTGAATTTGCGCAACTGCTTCTGACAGTTCAGCTTGCGCTGTTGCATAATCAATATCTGAAGTTCTGTTTTTCAGCGCTTCTTCTGCAGCTTCTTTAGCCGCAATCGCTTTCGCTTCATCCAGATCATGACCACGCACTGCCGTATCAGCCAAAACAGTGATTACGCCAGGCTGCACTTCCAGCAAACCGCCTGAGATAAAAATCAAAGTCTCTTCCGCTTCGTTGGCTTGCTTGATGCGCAAAGCACCAGGCTTGATGGTAGTAATCATAGGCGCGTGATTTGGGAACAAACCCACTTCACCGGCGCTTGCAGGTGCAACCACAAACTCAGCTTCACCTGAGAAAATGCTTGCCTCTGCACTAACTACATCAATATGAACAGTATTTGCCATGTTTTTCTCTTTATCAATTAACCATTAATTCATTTTATCTAAGCAGAGCAAGGCGCGCTTATTTCATCAAGCTACAGAGCGACGCAGGCAACACATTAAGTGCGGCAAGGAAGCCCTATTGCTTAGTAAAGTCATGCGCAACGCGGCTATGCGACGATAAAATTAATTAAGTGTTTTAGCTTTCTCAACAGCCTCTTCAATGCCGCCTACCATGTAGAAAGCTTGCTCTGGCAAGTGGTCGTATTCACCGGCAACAATCGCTTTAAAGCCTTTGATTGTTTCTTTCAATGGCACGTATTTACCAGGTGCGCCGGTAAACACTTCAGCAACGTGGAAAGGTTGTGACAAGAAACGTTGGATTTTACGTGCACGGCCAACAGCTAATTTATCTTCTGGTGACAACTCGTCCATACCCAGAATCGCGATAATGTCACGCAATTCTTTGTAGCGTTGCAGTGTCTGTTGTACTGAACGTGCAACTTGATAGTGCTCTTCACCAACCACTAATGGGTCCAATTGGCGTGATGTTGAATCCAATGGGTCAACCGCTGGGTAGATACCAAGAGAAGCAATGTCACGTGACAACACAACTGTTGAGTCCAAATGCTGGAATGTTGTTGCTGGTGATGGGTCAGTCAAGTCATCCGCAGGCACGTAAACCGCTTGGATAGAAGTAATAGAACCAGTTTTAGTTGAAGTAATACGCTCTTGCAGACGGCCCATTTCGTCAGCCAGAGTAGGTTGGTAACCTACCGCTGAAGGCATACGGCCTAACAAGGCTGATACTTCAGTACCGGCCAATGTGTAGCGGTAGATGTTGTCAACGAAGAACAACACGTCACGGCCTTCGTCACGGAATTTCTCAGCCATGGTCAAACCTGACAAAGCTACGCGTAAACGGTTGCCTGGTGGCTCGTTCATTTGACCGAACACCATCGCTACTTTTGATTCTTTCATGTCGTCCAGCTTAATAACGCCAGCTTCTGCCATCTCATGGTAGAAGTCGTTACCTTCACGAGTACGCTCACCCACACCTGCAAACACTGATAAACCTGAGTGTTGTTTAGCGATGTTGTTGATCAACTCCAGCATGTTAACGGTTTTACCTACACCGGCACCACCGAACAGACCAACTTTACCACCCTTAGCGAATGGACAAACCAGGTCAATCACCTTGATACCTGTTTCCAGCAAGTCAACAGATGGAGATAACTCTTCAAATGTAGGGGCTTTCTGGTGAATTGAACGGCGCTCGTCGCACTCGATAGGACCGGCCTCATCGATAGGGCGGCCTAACACATCCATAATACGGCCCAAAGTACCTGTACCTACCGGTACTTGAATTTGTGCGCCAGTTGATTTGAATGCGGTACCGCGTGCCAGACCATCAGATGAGCCCATGGCAATCGTACGCACAATGCCGTCACCCAATTGTTGCTGCACTTCCAATGTCAAACCAGCTTCCGCTTGGCTTGATGCGTCATCAATAATCAACGCTTCAAATACTTTTGGCATTTGATCACGTGGGAACTCAACGTCAACCACCGCGCCAATACATTGCACTACTTTACCAATATTTGCTGTACTCATCTTTTTTCCTCGACTCAAACGTACTGTTAGTCAGATATTACTTTAATTAAATTCTTTATCGCTTACGCAACTGCCGCTGCGCCACCAACGATCTCTGAGATCTCTTTGGTAATTGCTGCCTGACGCGCTTTGTTGTAAACCAGTTTCAATTCACCGATCACGTTCTTCGCGTTGTCTGAAGCTGACTTCATCGCAACCATACGTGATGACTGTTCTGATGCCATGTTCTCTGACACTGCGTTATAAACCAATGATTCAATGTAACGCACCATCAACTGATCAATCACAGGCTGCGCTTCCGGCTCGTAGATGTAATCCCAATGGCCTTTAGCTGCACCAATCTGAAGTGCGCTCTTAACCACAGCACTTGTACTCAACTCCTCAGCTTTTTCAGCAGTAGGGTGTGTACCCAGGCGCTCAGCTGTCAATGGCAGCAATTGCTCGATCACCGGCTCTTGCTTCATGGTGTTGATAAAGCGCGTGTAGCAGATATGCAGCTGGTCGATTTCACCGGCTGTATAAGCATCCAGCATCACTTTAATGGTACCGATCAGCGTTTCCAGATGCGGCACATCACCTAAACCGGTAATGTGGGACTTTACATTGGCACCGACACGGTTCATGAAGCTGTAGCCTTTGTTACCAATCGCGCTTACAGACAGTTTCTTGCCTTCTGCTTCCCAGCTTTTCATCTGGTTAACAGTCAAACGCAATACGTTGGTATTCAAGCCGCCGCACAAGCCCTTGTCTGAACTTACAACGATGATGCCGACATTCTTGACGTCATCACGCTTCGTCAGAAATGGGTGCTTGTATTCTGAATGTGCAAGTGAAAGGTGCGCTGCAACATTGCGAATTTTCTCAGCGTATGGACGTGATGCACGCATTCTATCTTGCGCTTTACGCATTTTAGAAGCGGCTACCATTTCCATCGCTTTGGTGATCTTGCGTGTATTTTCTACACTCTTGATCTTGGTTCTAATTTCTTTACTACCAGCCATTTTAGTGTCCTAATAGTTAGATATTAGTAAGCAGTTGTCGCTTTGAAGTCTTGAATTGCAGCATCAAGCGCTTTTTCGTTATCGCCGCTTAAGTCTTTGCTTGTTTCAATCGCGTCAGCTAATGCTTTGTATTTAGAAGCAATGAAACCATGCAGTTTGCCTTCGAATGCCAATACTTTGTTGGTTGGAACATCATCAAAGTAACCTTTGTTCGCTGCAAACAGGGTAATTGCCATGTTTGATACGCTTAAAGGTGCATATTGAGCCTGTTTCATCAACTCAGTAAACATACGACCACGGTCAAGTTGTTTACGTGTTGCTTCATCCAAGTCAGATGCGAACTGCGCGAACGCTGCCAACTCACGGTATTGAGCTAAAGCCAGACGCACACCGCCGCCCAATTTCTTGATAACTTTAGTTTGCGCTGCACCACCTACGCGAGACACTGAAATACCAGCGTTGATCGCAGGACGGATACCGGCGTTAAACAAGTCAGTTTCCAGGAAAATCTGACCGTCAGTAATAGAAATCACGTTGGTTGGAACGAATGCAGAAACGTCGCCGGCTGCTGTTTCAATCACTGGCAATGCAGTCAATGAACCTGTTTTGCCTTTAACTTCACCGTTAGTGAATTTTTCTACATACTCTTCGTTTACACGAGCAGCACGCTCTAACAAACGTGAGTGGATGTAGAACACGTCACCTGGGTAAGCTTCACGGCCTGGTGGACGACGTAACAGCAATGAAATTTGACGGTAAGCAATCGCTTGTTTAGTCAAATCATCATATACGATCAATGCATCTTCGCCACGGTCACGGAAGTATTCACCCATGGTACAACCAGCGTATGGCGCCAAGAACTGCAATGCTGCTGAATCTGATGCTGCCGCTGCAACAACAATGGTGTAAGCCATTGCGCCGTTTTCTTCCAATTTACGCACTACGTTAGCAATCGTTGAAGCCTTTTGGCCGATTGCAACATAGATACAGGTCATGTTTTGACCTTTTTGGTTGATGATCGCATCAACTGCAACCGCTGTTTTACCTGTTTGACGGTCACCAATGATCAATTCGCGCTGGCCACGGCCAACTGGAACCATTGAGTCAACTGATTTCAAACCGGTCTGCACTGGTTGTGAAACTGATTTACGTGCAATCACGCCAGGAGCAACTTTTTCAATTTTATCAGTCATTTTAGCGTTAACTGGGCCTTTGCCATCGATAGGCTGACCCAATGCGTTAACAACACGACCAATCAATTCCGGACCAACTGGCACTTCCAGAATACGGCCTGTACATTTACATACGTCGCCTTCTGTAATGTGTTCGTAGTCACCCAACACCACAGCACCTACTGAGTCACGCTCAAGGTTAAGTGCCAAACCGAATGTATTGCCCGGGAATTCGATCATCTCGCCTGACATCACGTTTGAAAGACCGTGAATACGAACGATACCGTCAGTTACTG
>Ga0208626_1000019_pt1 | contig 131923 bp, 127 predicted proteins | sample LakWasMet10_HOW4_2_FD_183860 | JGI IMG/M metagenome (GOLD analysis project Ga0208626, IMG submission 183860) | Freshwater sediment methanotrophic microbial communities from Lake Washington under simulated oxygen tension - Sediment Metagenome... | ecosystem: Environmental > Aquatic > Freshwater... | reverse complement strand
GTGCTAAGTAACCCAACACAACACGTATCCCGTGTATATGACACTACGTATGGGTTACCCCAATCCAACCCACGGGAGAGCTGGTGCAGCGTCCAGCAGAACTAAGCTGCTAGAGAGTAAGTTTCGTCGTTTGCGACTATACTTGTTTCAGCTGTATTTACGAGGTAATCTGAGCCTCGGTATGCCCTGCACTGCTTTGTAACCCACGTCGAAACCTGGTCAGCCCCAAATCAGCCTTACTACGACTAACAAAACCTAGCTTAAGTTCTGCTATATTTCAGATTATACGCGCTTATGCTGGATTAAGCATATTGGGTTTTGCAATGTAATTCATATAATTTGTGCAATAGTATGTTTTTAAATTAAGTTTTTATGTAATCTATTGATTTGTATAAAAGTGATCTTGCCTAGCCAATGTTGTTGACAATGATAAGCAGGTTAAATATAAGGCACGATTAGAATCAGATAAAGCCGTACCCTGAAACTAGCTTGGGTAATCAGGAGCCTACTTATATCTGACATTACTTTCCAATACAGCCATTAATAAGGTAGTAAAACTAGTAAGCTCTTTATCTAGTCAAGACATTACGTATCTTCCAGAACCTCTAAAAAGGCATCGCCATATCGCTCAAGCTTGGCCTGTCCAACACCTGTTATTAGGCTCATTTCAGTGAGGCTCTCTGGTTTCTGGTTAAGTATTTCAAGCAGCGTGCTGTCGTGGAATATCACATAAGGTGGCACACCTTGCTCTTTGGCAAGCTCCATACGTTTGGCTTTTAATGCATGCCATAGTGGATCATTCGCCACATCTTCATAGTCTTCTTTGACACGAATACCACGTTCTGCCTTGCTGACTTTACGAGTGGTAACGACCTCTATATCTTGGCGTAGCCAAACTTCTGCTTCGCCTTTTAGGACAGGTTTTGCAGACTCAGCTAACTGCAAGCCGCCGTAAGCTTCAATATCGCATTCCAAATAGCCGCCAGCAACCAGCTGCCTGTATACACTGCTCCATTGTAATTGCGTTAAACCTTTACCAATACCAAATGTGCTTATACTTTGATGATTAAATTGCTGAATTTTTGGCGTATTTTTGCCCAATAATACATCGATTAAATGTACAACACCAAAACGCTGTCCCGTGCGATACACGCATGAAAGTGCAATTCGAGAGGCTTGTGTGGCATCCCATGTATCGACTGGGCTTAAGCAATTATCGCATTGCTCGCAATGGCCAGAGTGAGCTTCTCCGAAATACCGCAACAAAATTTGGTGACGACAGTTGGTAGACTCACAAAAGCCTAATAAGGCATCTAACTTTTGCCTTTCTACGGCCTTACGCTCTTCTGGCGAATCGCCTGAATCTATCATTTTGCGCATACTCACTACATCGCTCAAACCATAAGTCATCCAAGCGTTAGCAGGCAAACCATCACGCCCCGCGCGGCCTGTTTCTTGATAGTAAGCTTCCATGCTTTTGGGTAAATCTAAATGCGCTACAAAACGCACATTAGGTTTATCTATACCCATGCCAAACGCCACGGTAGCCACCATGATCACGCCTTCTTCCTGTAAAAATCGGCGCTGGTTCAGGTTTCGCACACTGGCATCTAAACCCGAGTGGTAAGGCAGTACGTCCCAGCCGCGGGACTTTAGCCACTCGGCGGTTTCTTCTACTTTTTTACGACTTAAACAGTAAATAATGCCAGCATCATTTGGATGCTCCCCATCTAAAAAACTCTCTAGTTGCTGGCGTGCGCTGATATTTTGTGATGTACCTTTCTGCGTGACGCGGTATTTAATATTTGCTCTATCAAAACTAGAAACAAACTGTCGCGCTTCTTCAAGCTTTAACCGCTCAACAATTTCAGCGCGCGTTGGCGCATCAGCCGTTGCGGTAAGTGCAATACGCGGCACATGTGGAAAACGTTCATGTAAGACGGTAAGTTTGCGATACTCTGGGCGGAAATCATGCCCCCATTGTGAAACACAGTGCGCCTCATCAATAGCAAAAAGCGCAATACCAGCGCCCTTTTCTATTTCGCCTAATGACGATAAAAAACCCGACATTAAGAGTCGCTCTGGCGCCACATACACAATCTGCAAATGCCCACGCATCAGCTGCGTAGTGATTTCACGCGCTTCATCAACGTCTTGACTGGAGTTTAAAAACGCTGCTCGTACGCCCAGCTGCTTAAGCGCATCCACTTGGTCTTGCATTAAGGCAATAAGTGGCGAGATCACAATACCAACGCCCTCGCGCAACAGAGCTGGTAACTGATAGCACAAAGATTTCCCGCCGCCAGTCGGCATCAGCACTAACGCATCACCACCAGCGGTAACATGTTCAACGATAGACTGTTGCTCACCACGGAAAGTTGAATAACCAAAAACGTCGTGCAGGGTTTGTAGTGCGGGGATATTTGACATGGGCGGTATTGTACACCGCGTCAGTTGTATACAGGGCAAGCACTCCTGATAGTAAAATATAGAAAGCCTAGTCATTTCTGACTAGGCTTTCTATTGCCTAACAAATTCTAAATGTAGCTTAGCTCTAGCTCACTGAAGATTTATTTGCTGAATACCTGCTAGTAACCATTTAGCATTTTCATCATGTAAATGCTTTTGTATATGCCACACTTCATCTATATTTTCTGGCGTACCGTTATTCTCACTAAGCTGCCCAGTAAAGCGTACGCTAGCGACTGAGAACACTGCATCATCATTTACTTCAAGTAACTCGGCTTGTATAGCAATGACTTCAGTTTTTTGTACAGCATTGCCACGCTCTTGCATTTGCATAGTAATTTCGGCAAACACTTCGGGCGTGGTGTATTCGCGAATATCGTGGCTATCTTTATTATCGTTTGCCGCTTGCAAGCGAATAAATGAGGCTTTTGCGCTACGAATAAAAGCATCTACAGGAAAGTTTGCCGGGATATGACTATTAACAGAATTAGCTATACCAAGAGCTGATGCGTCGCTTCGAGCCTGTGGCTGCGAGCTTTGTGTATTGTAAACAGGCTCACCAGCATATTGCATTCCGGCCGGAGAGTTGAAGTTATTTGCTAGTTGAGGTTTCTTTAGTCTTGAAATCAAAAACATCACTACACTCGCAGCAAGCAGAGCCAATAAAATACTACTCATGCCACTACCCATACCACCTGAGAACATCGACATTAAACCTGCGCCTATCACTAAACCTGCTAATGGACCCATCCATTTATTCCCAGCTGGTTTAGTCGCTGGCACAGCTTGTGCATTTTGCGCTTTATGCGGTTGCTGGCTTTGCATAGAGCGTTGTTTACCAAAACTACTACCACCTCCAAAACGTCTGGCTTCTGCTACTGTTGCTAACAAGCTTGTAGCCATAAGTACGATCACGATCAACATTAAAAACTTTTTCATGGTTACCTTAATTCAATTATTAAAAATAAATCTCTGCGAACTGAGTCCAGCATGCTTACTATGGGGACTTATGCCACACTATCAAGTGTTATTTCTAAACTGTTTAAAGCTTAGCTGCTATATGGTTAACTTACAGTCTTAACGAATAAAGCCTACTTATTATGTGCCCGCATGATTCTGCCTTTTTCACGTTCCCAGTCGCGCTCCTTTTCAGTATCACGCTTATCATGTTGCTTTTTACCTTTGGCTAAGCCAATTTGTACCTTCACGCGGCCTTTTGAAAAGTGCATATCCAACGGCACTATGGTGTAACCTGCACGCTCCACCTTGGCGACTAGTTTTAAAATTTCTTCACTATGTAGCAATAGCTTACGTGTTCTAACGGCATCAGGACGAATATGTGTAGACGCTGCGCCTAACGGTGTGACATGACAGCCGATAATGTAAATTTCACCACGTTGAATAATGACGTAAGCTTCTTTAATATTAACGCGGTTTTCACGGATAGCTTTAACTTCCCAACCCTCTAAAACAACGCCCGCCTCGTACTTATCTTCAATAAAGTAGTCAAAAAAAGCCTTTTTATTTTGTGCAATACTCATAAAGCTAAATATTTCTTGTCGAATGACTTAAAATAACATTTTACTCTAATTCTGCACCAGTTAGATTACACAAGTTCACTTTCAATAACTGCGTAGAATCTACGGCTTAGATCAGAGGTATAGATTTAATGATTATCAAAGGAAGTTATGGCGCAAGTTCAAAAGTCAGTACTAATCAATCATTCAGCAAGCCATATGTACATGCTAGTAGATGATGTGGCCAAGTATCCTATATTTTTACCATGGTGTGGTGGTGTCAACTTAATTAAGCAGGATGAAGTCTCAACCATCGCCACTTTGCATATTGCTTATCATGGCATACACCAAAAATTCACCACAGAAAACCATAAAAACTACCCTAGTACAATGGATATTAAACTTAAGGACGGTCCATTCAAGCAGCTTGAAGGCGTATGGCATTTTATTGAGCTAAGTGAAAGTGCTTGCAAAGTAGAGTTTATGCTCAGCTATGAGTTTGCTAATAGTTTTTTAGAAAAAATCATTGCACCAGTCTTCAGTCATATTGCCAACACCTTTGTTGATAGCTTTGTAGCACGTGCTGATATCGTGTATAAACCCAAATAGTCTAGAAACTAATCAATTGAAATCGATCTGTTAAAACAGGAAAATAAAATGACCAACAGCGAGATAATTGTAGAAGTCGCATACGCATTGCCTAAAGAACAATTAATCATACCAATTAAAGTAACTGAGGGCATTACTGCCGAACAGGCAATCAAATCATCTGGAATGATGGCTAAATATCCTGAAATAGATTTAGCTGTGAACAAAATCGGTATTTTTGGTAAGCTGACTAGGCTAGACTCACTGCTACGCCATCTAGATCGTGTTGAAATTTATCGTGCGCTGATTGCCGATCCCAAAGAGGTACGCAAGCAGCGTATAGCCGATGGAAAAGTGATGAGAAAAGGCGGTGGTGATACACCGACTGAAGTCTGAAAACTAGCTAATGTGGTTCATATAAAGCGCTAAACGTACCAAATTAGGGTTTAAAAATTAAGTTTCACAGCTTAATCACAATACTTTTCCATATCCCTCTGTGCGTCAACTTTACCTTGACTAATATCCGCATCGCCTAAGTATTGTTTATTACCATTTTCATCAACTTTTGAAATTCTGCCACCGTTAGTAAACGTTGCCAAGTTTTGCTTTGCAACTATACAGTTAGCTTGTTTAGCTTCTAACTCAGCTTTTTTTTGTATATCAAGTTGTTTTTGTTTTTCTGCCTCTTGAGCACGTTTTTGTGCAGCTTCTTCTTTGCTTTGCGGTACTTTCTCGTCTTTAGTTTTAGCGTCTAACGCTTTCTTATCAACTTTATCTTTGATTAAAGTTGCCGCCTTATCACGTTTAAGTGCTGTTGTGACATCACCTTCAACAGGAGCTAAAGGGGCAAGACCTGTAGGCTTTGCAATTTTTTTACCGTATATTACTTCTTGCTTTACGTTAGAAGGTGGCGGTACATCGCTATAACGAATGACACCTTCTTTATCTTTCCATTTGTAGATTTCGGCCGAAACTAAAGTCGGTAATAACACAACACATAGTAATAAAATACGTAATCTCATAGCCTATCCTTAAGGTAACGACCTAGTAGTTTAGTTCAGTAAATCGCTCATACTTTTCATTTAAAATAATAGTATTGCCAGTTATTCGTTCAAGCAAGCTTTATTTGAGGTACATTAGCTAAATCGAATTAGGCAATTACATGTGTTTAACTCTACTTAAACTCTAGTGTTGCTTGGTGAATGTAAGCTCACCTCTAAAACGATTTTCCAACATACTCTAAACTTCACTTTTCATCTGAGTTTATGCCTTATTCTTGGAGTAAATCTGATGCACTTTCTTCAAGTCCAAATGTTTTAATTTTGAGTGCCAAGCTTAACCTATCTGCTATATAACTATAAATACTTTATCCTTAGTAGTTAACCCGTCGATAACCCCTCCTAAAATTAAATTTTTACGCTTAGATTTCTCAATAATTACTTACCTTATAGAATACTTAAAGCTAGTTGATACACGCATTAACCTCCGATGAGCCTGTCACCAACAACATATAATAATTTAAGGATTTTTATAGCTAACACTCGCGCCTTTTACCTTAAATCTGTATAATCTCGTTTTGGGTACAAGGATTTTCGCATGCGTTTACTGCAACAAGCTCTCACGTTCGATGATGTTTTATTAGTGCCAGCCTACTCTAACGTGCTGCCACGCGAGGTTTCTCTCGCCACTCAACTCACTCGTAACATTCGATTAAATATCCCTCTTTTATCAGCAGCAATGGATACAGTGACCGAAGCACCACTGGCTATTGCACTAGCTCAAGAAGGTGGCTTAGGCTTTATTCACAAGAATATGACAGCTATGAAACAAGCTGCACATGTTGCACGCGTAAAACGTTTTGAGTCTGGCGTGGTGAATGATCCTATTACAATTCAGAGCCACATGACTGTGCGTGACGTACTTGAGTTAAATCACTTACATAAAATTTCCGGTATTCCAGTTGTGGATAATGGCAAAATCGTTGGCATTGTGACCAATCGCGATCTGCGCTTTGAAACTAACCTTGACCAGCCGATTAAAAACATCATGACACCAAGAAGCAAACTGGTGACAGTGCGTGAAGGCGCACCAAAAGATGAAGTCATTCGCTTATTACATCAACATCGCCTAGAGCGCGTTTTAGTGATTGATGCTGAGGATACGCTTAAAGGCTTAATTACTGTTAAAGATATACAAAAATCATCTGATCATCCACTCGCATGTAAAGACGCTCAAGGTAGATTACGTGTCGGTGCGGCTGTTGGTGTAGGTGAAGGCACTGAAGAGCGCGTTGCAGCTTTATCTGAAGCAGGTGTAGACGTGATTGTAGTGGATACTGCACACGGACATTCACAAGGTGTATTAGACCGTGTGACATGGGTTAAAAAACATTTCCCTCATATTGAAGTTATTGGCGGCAATATCGCTACAGCAAGCGCTGCATTAGCTTTAGTAGACGCTGGCGCTGACGGTGTTAAGGTGGGCATCGGACCCGGTTCAATTTGTACAACACGTATTGTAGCTGGTGTAGGTGTTCCACAGGTCAGTGCTATAGCTAATGTAGCCAGAGCACTCGAAAAATCAGGTGTACCATTTATTGCAGATGGTGGCATTCGCTTCTCTGGTGATATCTCTAAAGCACTTGCAGCCGGTGCTTATAGCGTGATGTTAGGTGGCATGTTTGCAGGAACTGAAGAAGCGCCTGGTGAGATTGAACTATTCCAAGGCCGTTCATATAAATCATATCGCGGTATGGGCTCAATCGGCGCGATGCAAAAAGGCTCTAGCGACCGCTACTTCCAAGATACCAATAGCGGTGCAGATAAGCTAGTGCCAGAAGGCATTGAAGGTCGCGTACCATACAAAGGCAGCTCACTTGCGGTGATTCATCAACTAATGGGCGGCTTGCGTGCCTCTATGGGCTATGTAGGCTGTGCGACCATTGATGAAATGCGCAACAAAGCTGAGTTTGTACAAATAACCTCTGCGGGCATGCGTGAGTCTCACGTACATGATGTGCAGATTACAAAAGAAGCTCCAAACTACCGCGTTGACTAAACAATCTTACTTGAAATACGAGTGGTTAAAATAACCACTCGTATTTTTTTAACCTTCTCCATTAAGCACACGCTATGCATTCAAAAATCCTCATTCTAGATTTCGGTTCTCAAGTCACTCAACTGATTGCGCGTCGTGTACGTGAAGCTCACGTGTATTGTGAAATTCACTCCTGTGAAGTAAGCGACGAATTTGTACGTAACTTTGGTGCTGACGGCATTATTCTTTCTGGTAGCCATGCCAGCACTTATGAAGAAGAGTCTGATAGGGCTCCGCAAGCTGTATTTGAGCTTGGCGTGCCTGTGTTAGGCATTTGTTATGGTATGCAAACCATGGCGCAGCAACTCGGCGGTAAAGTAGAAGCTGGTCATAAACGTGAGTTTGGTTACGCACAAGTGCGTGCTCGCGGTCACTCCGCGCTATTTCGCGGCATTCAAGATAGCACCAATGCTGAAGGTCACGGCTTTATCGATGTATGGATGAGCCACGGCGATAAAGTGACAGAAATGCCGATTGGCTTTAAAGTGATTGCTAGCAATGACACTACGCCAATTGCAGCTATGGCTGATGAAACACGTAAATTCTACGCGGTGCAATTTCACCCAGAGGTAACACATACCAAACAAGGTCAAGCCATACTTAACCGTTTTGTGTTAGATATTTGTGGCGCTAAGCCTGACTGGATTATGGGCGATTACATTGCTGAAGCGGTCGCTAACATAAGAGCCCAGGTTGGGAATGAGGAAGTAATTTTAGGTTTATCTGGCGGCGTAGACTCCAGCGTTGCGGCAGCTCTTATTCATCGTGCAATTGGAGATCAGCTTACCTGCGTATTTGTTGACCACGGCTTACTTCGTCTAAATGAAGGCGATTTAGTAATGGAAATGTTTGCAGGTCGCTTACATGTTAACGTGATACGCGTAGATGCAACAAATCAATTCATGAGCCATTTAGCAGGAGTCAGTGACCCAGAAGCTAAGCGTAAAATTATTGGACGTGAGTTTGTAGAAGTATTTAAAAATGAAGCGGCTAAACTCAAAGCTGGTACAGCTGGTCATAAAGGTGCAACATTCTTAGCACAAGGCACCATTTATCCCGATGTGATTGAGTCTGGTGGCGCAAAATCTAAAAAAGCCGTGACAATTAAAAGTCATCACAACGTCGGCGGATTGCCTGAACAGTTAGGCTTAAAACTATTAGAGCCGTTACGCGACTTATTTAAAGATGAAGTACGTGAGCTTGGCGTAGCACTGGGATTACCGGCTGATATGGTCTATCGCCACCCATTCCCAGGACCAGGTTTAGGCGTGCGTATTTTAGGCGAAATCAAAAAAGAGTTTGCTGATTTACTTCGCCGTGCTGATGCAATTTTTATCGAAGAGTTGCGCAATACTAAAGACGAGGCGACAGGCAAAACTTGGTACGAACTGACTAGTCAGGCTTTTACCGTGTTCCTACCAGTAAAGTCTGTAGGAGTAATGGGCGATGGCCGTACTTATGATTACGTTGTAGCGTTACGTGCGGTTGTCACTAGTGACTTTATGACCGCACACTGGGCAGAATTACCCTACTCACTTTTAGGCCGCGTTTCAAACCGCATCATCAATGAAGTACGCGGTATTAACCGCGTTGTTTACGACGTTTCCGGTAAACCACCAGCAACGATCGAATGGGAGTAATGTGAGCCGAGGTTTTGTCAAAGAAGATGACGTAGAAAGAGCCGGCACTGACTCACCCGAACGTCAGGTAAGCCAGTTGCCTAATTATGTCACTCCATTTGGCTTGGCCCAGATACAAACTCAAGTCACTGTTCTAGAACAACAACAAAAGCTGCTAGCCAATATGGACAACCCTGTCACACAGCAAGCTCTAGTAGCATTAAAACGAGATATGCGTTACATAGAAGCACGTTTGGAAAGTGTGATTTTAATTAACCCAGCTACGCAACCTAAAGAGACCATTTTATTTGGCGCCACAGTAAATGTAGAAGATGAAGAAGGTAACTCTCATCAATTCACTATTGTAGGTGAAGATGAAGCAGACATTGTATTAAATAAAGTCAGCTGGGTTTCGCCGATTGCAAGGGCCTTAATTGGGCACAAGGTTGGTGAAACGGTAAGTTGGCAACGTCCTGCTGGCAATGTAAATCTAGAGATTCTAGCTATTAACTACTAAGTCTCTTTCAAGGAAAATATATTAAATGAACGTGAATACCGCGATTGAAACACGTCGCTCAGTTAAAGGTTTTGACCCACACCATAGAATGACGCAAACTGAAATTGATCAGTTAATGTCTTTAGCTATACTGTCACCAACAGCATTTAATATTCAAAACTGGCGTTTTGTAGTAGTCACAGACGCGGTGCTTCGCCATCAAATACGCGCTGTGAGCTGGAATCAAGCGCAGGTCGAAGAGGCCTCCTTGCTAATTGTATTAACGGCAGATTTAAAAGCGTGGGCAAAACAACCCGAGCGTTATTGGAGAAATGCCCCTAAAGCGGCTTCTGATATCTTAGTGCCAATGATTGCTCACTATTACGAAAATGATGAGCAAATTCAACGTGATGAAGGTATGCGCTCTTGCGGCATGGCCGCCATGACGATTATGCTCGCGGCGAAAGAAATGGGCTATGATTCTTGCCCTATGGATGGCTTTAACTTTGATGCAGTAGGAAAACTGCTTAAGCTTCCCGCAGACCACACACCGGCAATGTTCGTGGTAGTAGGTAAAGCATTAAAAGAAGCACAGCCACGTAGCGGTCAACTCGCAATGAGTGAAGTCGTAATTAGCAATACATTTTAGTTTAGAAACTTATACTTTTTAAGAAATACACTTAAGGATTTAGCTGTGTTAATTAGCAACAATATCACTGTGCAGTTCGGCGCAAAGCCACTTTTTGAAAACGTTTCCATTAAATTTGGTGATAACAATCGCTACGGTTTAATTGGTGCTAATGGTTGTGGAAAGTCAACCTATATGAAAGTACTGGCTGGCGTTTTAACCCCAAGTGCTGGGAATATTTCAATTGATAGCCATGAGCGTATGGCATTTTTAAAACAAGACCAATTTGCTTACGAAGATCAACGCGTACTTGATGTTGTGATGATGGGGCATGAGCAAATGTGGAATGCCAATGTAGAGAAAAATGCGATCTACGCTAATCTAGAGGCAACTGAAGAAGACTACATGCGTGCGGCTGAGTTAGAAGGTGTATTTGCTGAGTATGATGGTTATACAGCAGAAGCACGTGCTGGTGAATTATTAATGGGTGTAGGTATTCCAATTGAACAACACAATGGCTTAATGAGCTCAATTGCACCAGGTTGGAAGTTACGTGTATTGCTTGTGCAGGCGCTGTTCTCTAATCCAGATATTTTGCTACTGGACGAACCAACCAATAACTTAGACATTAACACAATTCGCTGGCTGGAAGATATACTTAACAATCGCGATTGCACCATGGTGATCATTTCGCATGACCGCCACTTTTTAAATCAGGTATGTACGCATACTTGCGATATGGATTACGGGAAAATTGCGATATATCCAGGCAACTATGATGACTACATGGAGGCTAGTACCGCAGCGCGCGCTCAAGCTGCCAAAGATAATGATAAAGCCAAACAAATGGTAGCTGAATTACAAGACTTTGTACGCCGCTTTTCTGCCAATGCATCTAAAGCTAAGCAAGCAACAAGTCGTGCTAAGAAAATCGATAAAATTAAAATTGAGGAGTTTAAGCCTTCAAGCCGCCAATACCCATTTATTCGTTTTGAGTACGATGACCGCGAAAAGCTTTACCGCAATGCGGTTGAGTTAAAAAAACTTAGTCACGGCTTTGACAAACCATTGTTTAACGATGTCAATATAATGTTCGAAGCCGGTGAAAAGATAGCTATTATTGGTGAGAATGGTATTGGTAAAACAACATTTTTGCGTTGCTTAGCCGGTGATTTACAGCCTAAATTCGGCGAAGTAAAATGGGCTGAGAAGGCAAATATCGGCTACTTTGCGCAAGATCACGAGTACGAGTTCGAAGACGGTGAAGACCTGTTTGAGTGGATGACAAAATTCAGACAGACTGGTGACGATGACCAAGTCGTGCGTAGCATGTTAGGTCGCTTGTTGTTTAGTGGTGATGACATTAAAAAATCAGTCAAAGTATTATCGGGTGGTGAAAAAGGTCGTATGCTTTACGGCAAAATGATGTTGGCTAGAACCAACGTCATGCTGATGGATGAGCCAACTAACCATATGGATATGGAGTCTATCGAAGCGTTAAATACCGCTTTAGATAAATACAAAGGTACCCTATTCTTTGTTAGCCATGATCGAGAATTTGTAAGCTCAATCGCTACACGTATCATAGAAATCAAAGCGGATAGTATTATAGACTTTACTGGTAATTACGAAGACTACTTGGAGAGCCAAGGTGTTGAGTAACGCCTAAAGACCTGATCACAGTGATCTAAAGCATCTGACTCGTTGTGATTCGGTTTTTATCTTTTTAGCTCATCACTTACTAAACTCATCCGAAGCAGCCCTATGAATATTAGGGTTACTTGACATGCATCAACTCAAGTAAAGTCCTTGAGGCGCATATTAACAACAAGAAGTTAATCGGTATAACTTTGTTAATTTTAGCCAAAGGGTATTCATCATGCAGTTACTTATTAATCTTTTTTCTACCGACTACGGTCTGCAAAGCCTCGCCGTTATAGTGTTTATTCTAGGGATGTGTGTTTGGTTTGCCTTATATTTCAAACGTCATATCGATGAGGACACTAAAAAAGCTGAAGCAAGAGGTAAGAGGTAAGAGGTAAGAGGTAAGTAGACTAAAGTAATAGTGTATGAAACTTAGAGCGATAGCTTTCAAGCTATGAGACCTAAGTAAACATAAATATAACTTCCTCTTCTGTGCTCTTACGCACTTCGATAAGGTTGTATGTCTAAAACCATATAACAGTTAGAACGTATAGCCCTCTTCTTTCAAAACTTAGGTATCTCTTGAATATCAGCTCATAAATAGCTATTGCTGTTAATACTAAACAGGCTGTTATTTGATTATCAGCGATAACTTTAACATCAGGCCATGCATACTTCATCAAAGAGCTCTCTTTACTACTGGATCTAGAGTGGAGTTGAAATGATATTTGCTGACTATTTAGCTATCATGCCCTATTTGGATACGCTCAGATTTTGACATATAGTGACATATATGACACTATTCTTGCATAAGACTTTAATGAGCAGTTTACTCAAACATTACACTCAAACCATAAAGTATCAACGCTTCTTAATTCAACCATTAAACTTTAGCTTGATAGGTATCACTTAATTACTCGGTAGTTTCAATAGATGATGATTTCAATAAATCATGTAAAAATTTAAAGTGGATTTGTCATAACCAAGCTAACTACCCATGCTTGGCGTACGTTAATCTGAGGTACTCTAAGTACTTTAATTTTGATCTCTATCCGTACTGAAAAACATAACTAGTGAGCAAGCCGTAATGTTTGAACATTTCAATACCATTATTATCGGCTCTGGCCCAAGCGGTTTATCCGCGGCCATGCGTGCCAGTGAGCAAAAACTATCTTACTTACTGCTCGAGGCCGAACAAGAGCCAGCTAACACTATACGCAATTACCTTCGCGGTAAACTCGTCATGTCTGAGCCGCGTGCCCTACCTACTCGTAGTCCTCTACCATTTACCGCTTCATTGCGCGAAACCGTACTGGAAACGTGGGAGAAGGCGATTATAGATTACAACTTGAATATTCGTTACGGTTCAAAAGTAATAGGCATACATCGCCTTGAGAGGGGGTTGGAGTTAGAATTAGCTGATGGTAGCCAAATCACTGCTAATCATGTGGTGCTAGCGATTGGAGTTCAAAGTAATTTACGTCAGTTAGAGATTCCTGGCGGCGATGTACCACAAGTGCAATATCAATTAGATGATCCACAAGTTTATCAAAATGAAACCATCGTGGTCATTGGTGGTGGTGATAGTGGCGTGGAAAATGCGCTTGCGCTCACGGGACGCAACCAGATTATTATTCTCAATCGTGCTGATGACTTTAGTAACTGTAGGGAAAGTAATCTTAATCAACTGGCAGAAGCACGAAAAAAAGGCGCTCTGGATTGGCTACTAGAAACCAGACCCCAAGCAATTGAGGTGAATAATAAAGGTGAGTTCCCTATCACCGTAGTGGCTAGCACGCCTAATGGTATTGAGCGTATCCCGTGTCACCGCGTAATTGCGCGACTCGGTACCCTGCCTTCACGACCGCTACTTGAAGGTTTTGGTGTAGGTTTTCCAACAGACGACCTTGCTGCACTCCCTTTACTATCATCGCATTATGAATCCACTCTGCCTGGACTTTACATCATCGGCGCACTAGCTGGTTACCCCTTAATTAAACAAGGGATTAATCAAGGCTATGAAGTCATTGAATATATCTTAGGTAACCCAGTAGAGCCTGCTGATACGGCTTTGCTCCGTGACAAGTTTGCAAGCTTTTGTAGCGACCGTGGCGTAGATGATGTATTAGAAAAAATACGCAAAAGCGTTCCCTTGTTAAAAATGCTAACGACTTTACAGCTACGTGAGTTGGTCTTGCAAAGTAATATCTTGCTACCAGAGCCTAGCGATATTATCTTTAAGCGTAATGATTACAGCAGCACTTTTTTCTTCATTATCGAAGGCGACTTAGATGTATTAATTGATGAGGATGCAATACCTGAAGCAGAACTTACAACGGGCCAATTTTTTGGTGAAATGGCGCTCATATCTGGTCGCCGCAGAGCAGGTACGGTGCGCGCACGTACAAAGTGTGTACTGATAGAAACGCCTAGGAGAGTCATGCAGAAACTCGTTGACTCTGTGCAATCGATGCGCCGCGCACTCAATGAAGTGGCCATTAAGTGGGTCGTTCACTTGTGTATTGGCCTCACTTTAAGTGAAGATGACCTTAATGACTTAACTGGTCATGCAGTGCTCAAAAGCTATGCCGCTGGTGAAGAGCTATTCCATGAAGGCGATCAGGCTGATGGGTTGTATTTAATTCAAAGCGGCTCAGTCACAGTTTCGCGTGTGATAGGCGGTCGTGAGGTTGTACTCTTCTACGTGGCTGCAGGTAACTATGTCGGTGAAATGTCTTTAGTTTCAGGAGAGCCGCGTTATGCCACTGTGCGAGCGGCAGTTGCAACAGAAGCTGTGTTAATTGATGCTGGGCGCATGAATGAGATTATCGCACGCAACCCAGAAATTCGTAGTGAGCTAGATTCACGTTATCTCAAACATTTGCAAGATCAGGAAAAGCGTCAACAGCTGGAAATTCTCGATAATTCTGGCACATTAGGTAATCAATCAACACCTTCAAACCTTATTTCATTTTTGATTCAACAGGGTGTAGGTGAAGCAACAGACGTGCTGCTGATAGATGAGTCACTATGTATACGTTGCAATTACTGTGAAGATGCTTGTGCAGATACACATGGCGGCGCCACTAGACTAGATAGAGATGCAGGTCCCATTTTTGCAAACATTCGCGTACCAACCTCATGTCGCCACTGTGAGCATCCGCACTGTATGAAAGACTGTCCGCCTGATGCGATACACCGTGCATCACATGGTGAGGTTTACATAGATGATAGCTGTATCGGCTGTGGCAACTGTCAGCAGAACTGCCCATATGACGTTATTCAGATGGCTGTGATACAGGATCAGCCTGAACGTAGCATTTGGAAAATTTTATTAGGCATTCAGCCAAAAACATTACCTATCATTGGCGGCTCAAAAGTAGCAGTTAAGTGTGATATGTGTAAAGACATTAAAGAAGGTCCTGTGTGTGTACGTGCTTGCCCAGTAGGTGCAGCTTTGCGTGTAAATCCTGAAGAGTTGCTCAATTATGCTGGTGGCTCTAATGATAACAGCTCATCATATGATAGCTTTTTAACTGGATCTGACGGCAGTTAGGGAAACTTCATGCAGCGTGAAAACATATTCGATTACAAAAGATATCGTTACTTCAAGCTAGCAATCATTATCATTGCCATAGCTTTTGCAGCCTATATACTATTTGAACCCACTGTAGGTTACTACGGTGGAAGCTGGCTAGGTTATAGTTTAGGCACAGCTTCGACTACTTTAGTGTTTTGGATGGCATGGTATGGTGTGCGCAAACGCCGCTTTCGAAACAGCGGATCAACACAAGGGTGGTTATCAGCCCATATTTATCTGGGTACCGCACTCACAGTCACAGCCACACTACACAGTGGCTTTCATTTTGGTATCAATGTTCACAGCCTCACTTATGCCCTATTATTAATTGTCGTGATCAGCGGTTTTTTTGGCAATTATGCTTATATGATTTATCCACGACTAATGACCGAAAACATGGGCGAAGACAGCTTGGATGGTCTGCTAATGCGAATTGCAGAAACAGATAAGCTCGCTCGTCAGATTGCTATAATCATGCCGGACGATATCAACTTCATAGTAGATCGAGCATGCCGAGAAACCTATATTGGCAAAGGGTTACTTGAACAACTGAAAGGCTATCAAGCCAACTGCCCAACTGCTGTTGCCGTAGAAAAAATGACCGTACTTGGTAGTGCTTTAACTGGTGAGCAACGTAGGTTGTATCGCGAACTATACTCCATCATGATACGGCGACAATCTTTAGTCAAACGTGCTAGACAAGATTTAATGTATCGTGCCAGACTTGGTTTTTGGCTTTACTTTCACACGCCTTTTGCAATTGCTTTACTAGCCGCCATGGTAGTGCATATCATTGCCGTATTTCTTTATTGGTAAGTCATGATTAACTGCCTTTTAATCAAAACTTCACTTAATAAGCGTGGCATGCCCGTACGTAGTTATCGCACACTAACTGCTGAAGAGCTACTCATTGGACGAAGTGCAGAATGTAGCATTCATTTACTTGATCCGCGTATCTCTATGCATCATGCCGTTATCAAGCGTTTGGATGATGGGCAGTTTTATTTGTTGGCAGCTAATGGTGAGCTTGAAGTAGATGGTGCGATATTACAAAGTATTGCACTCACACATGGCCTGCAAGTGATGATTGGCCCTTTTCAATTAAAAGTTGAGCCTGTTCCGCCTGATGTGAATATTGCCGTCTCATTAACCTTAGTACACCTTTTGCCAGATGATTATCAAGGCTTAAAATCAAGAACACACGAACCGCTCCGAGGTGCCTCAGCCTTTAAGAGGAAATTGGCACTATCACTGGTAGCCTTTATTACACTAATTTTTCTAGCTTTACCATTAGCGCAGAATCTGATTCCTAACCTCTATGCAACTATGGCAAAACTACCTTTAGGCTTTGACCGTTTATGGAGTCCAGGGCACATTTCTAACTCTCATCTACACTTTGGCTCTCAATGTTTTAATTGCCATGAAGTATTAACACAACAAGTAACCGATAAAGCCTGCATAAAGTGTCATCGCAACGTTGCACCACATATTTCTAATCCTGAGCTACAGGAGCGAGTATTTAACCATAATAAACTATTCACGGATGGCGTGCGCTGCACTGAATGTCACCGTGAACACAAGTCACCCCATCCGCTCGCACGACAAGACAATAATACCTGTGTCAGCTGCCACGGTAATATTCAAGCGGTTGATAGCAAAACCAAACTACCGAACATTTATGATTTTGATCATGATCACCCAGCATTTAAACTTACTTTTTTAACAAATGATAAAGAGAAGAGAGTTGTACGCGTTCCACAAACGGATAAAGCGCGACTAGTTGAGAAATCCAACATTAAATTTCCACACTCCCAGCATTTTGGTAAGGTACAGGGACCTAATGGTATTTGGGATGTGCACGAGATGACTTGCACTAATTGCCATCAGCAAGAAGGTAGAGAAATGCGTTTTAAACCAGTTTCTTATGATCAAGATTGCGCCACGTGCCATGCCAATCAGCTAACAGTAGGACCATCAAATAAACTCGTCACCGTGCCGCATGGTTCAGAACAGAATGTGATAAATGCTCTAAAGGTGCAAGCACCTAAACAGCTTACGCACTACTCAGAGTCTTTAAAAACCGATGGATGCGCATATTGCCATGAAATTAATGACTTTAAAACTAGGACAAGCCCGGCAACTAAGACTTTAGCAAAGCTTAAGCCTAAACTTACAACCAAGCCAGAGAGTGACTTACCATGGCATATAGTGCCGTTAAATATCAATCAAGACTGGTTCAGCAAAGCTCATTTTAACCATGCTTCACATCAAACTCAAAAGTGTCAATCTTGCCATGCTGTAGAGCAATCAGACTCCAGTGCTGATGTCGCCATGCCAGATCGCCAATCATGCTTACGCTGCCACTCCGGTAACAGTCCAAAATCTAAGCGCATCGCAAGTAGCTGTATGTCTTGCCATGACTTTCATAACCCACACAAAATCCAAGAATCATTGCCTGAGTCTAAGTAAATCAACAACTTAATCATTAGCAACTATTTATCACAAGTAGCCGAGTCGCTAAAGTTAAGATAGAAAAAGCCAGCAATGCTGGCTTTTTTCTTGGACTTGAAAGCTTAAGCTTTTATTGATCGTTTGCGCTCATGCTCTAATAAGTAACGTTTACGGATACGAATCGTTTTTGGAGTAATTTCCACTAATTCGTCATCATCAATAAACTCAACCGCAGACTCTAATGACAAAGCGATTGGTGTAATCAAACGTACCGCCTCATCAGTACCTGATGAACGAATGTTGGTCAATTGCTTACCTTTAATCGGGTTAACAATTAGATCGTTATCGCGGCTGTGAATACCGATAATCATACCTTCGTACAATTTGTCGCCAGGTACTGAGAACATCTTACCACGGTCTTGCAACTTCCAAAGCGCGTATGCTACCGCTTCGCCATTTTCAGCTGAAATCAACACGCCATTACGACGACCTGGCATATCCGCTTTAACAGGAGCATATTCGTCAAACACATGACCCATCAAACCTGTACCGCGTGTCATGGTTAAGAATTCACCTTGGAAACCAATCAGGCCACGTGCTGGGATCTTGTACTCCAAACGTGTACGGCCGTTTCCGTCAGACTCCATATTTTGCATTTCACCGCGACGACGACCTAACTCCTCCATCGCCGCCCCTTGATGCTCATCTTCTACGTCAATTGTAAGAATTTCATATGGCTCACACTTTTCGCCATTAATTTCACGGTAAACCACTTTTGGCTTACCAACAGCCATTTCAAAACCTTCGCGACGCATATTTTCTAATAAAATCGTTAAGTGCAACTCACCACGACCTGAAACACGAAACACATCAGCATCTTGTGTATCTTCAACACGTAAAGCCACGTTTACTAGCAACTCCTTAGTTAAACGATCACGAATTTGACGTGAAGTAACGAACTTACCTTCTGTGCCTGCTAAAGGTGAAGTATTCACCATAAAGTCCATTGTCAAGGTTGGCTCGTCCACACCCAAGTGTGGTAAGCCAACTGGGTTTTCACGATCACATACGGTAAAGCCTATGCCAACATCATCTAAACCAGAAATAATGACGATATCACCTGCTTCAGCCTCTTCAACTGGCACACGCTCTAGGCCGCGAAAACCAAGAACTTGGTTAATTTTACCCATGGCAACTTGCTTATCTTCATTCATCACTGTCACAGCTTGGCCAGGTTTGATTTTACCGTTAGTGATACGACCAACGCCTAAACGACCCGTGTATGTAGAATAATCTAAAGCTGAAATTTGCAATTGAAGTGGCGCACTACCATCACCTACTGGTGGTGCTACATGACTTAAAATGGTTTCAAATAAAGCACGCATATTGTCGCTTGGCGTTTTCATATCCAGCATGGCATAACCGTTGATTGCTGAAGCGTAAACAACAGGGAAATCTAATTGCTCATCAGTCGCACCCAAGTTAGCAAACAAATCAAATGTTTGGTCTACAACCCAATCAGTACGTGAACCTGGTCGGTCTACCTTATTAATAACCACAATTGGCTTTAAACCAAGTGCTAATGCTTTTTTAGTGACAAAGCGCGTTTGTGGCATTGGACCTTCAACCGCATCCACTAATAGCACCACACCATCCACCATACCTAGTACGCGCTCGACCTCACCACCAAAGTCGGCATGGCCCGGAGTATCCACGATATTGATGTGTGTACCCTCATAGTTTAAAGCAGTGTTTTTAGCCAAAATGGTAATGCCGCGTTCTTTTTCAATATCACCGCTATCCATCACACGTTCAGACACCACTTGGTGACCCGAAAATGTTCCAGCTTGATGTAAAAGTTTATCAACCATAGTCGTTTTACCATGGTCAACGTGGGCGATAATTGCGATATTTCTTAAGTTGCGAGACATGAATTGCTACCAGTTCTATTGAAAGGCGGCGATTTTAACACAATTAATGACTAATTCATTTTACTAATGTAATTATTATTTGACATTCTGCATTAAATGGTTATACTGCGCGCTTCATTCGCGTTACGGCAATTTTGTAATGCTTGAATCATTGCCCTGACCCTTCTGTTGCTCGTGATATATTGAAGCAACTCTTCAAAAGATTAAGTTCGCAAGTTTGAATTTAATCTTTACTGGTTAGCGGCTGTGCCCGTGCGCTGGTAAAGATTATATTAGCTTGTTTAGTATTAAGTTAAAACGAAATGTCGCCAACTCGACCTTAAGTGAATAATTTAATTAAACTCAATATTCTCTGCGTTTATATTACTGCTGAACATGTAGTTAACTAGCTACATGCGCTCAAATGATATGCCCGTTTTTACTTAGCGCCCTTTTTATTGTTTTGATGAAACAGCTTTTGAAAGGGACTACTTTGTCTTTTGAATTACTAAATCTTGATAACGCCATCCTTCGTGCTATTGAAGAGTCTGGCTACACCACACCAACCGCTATCCAATCACAAGCCATTCCCGTTGTAACTGCTGGCCACGATTTAATGGCTTCTGCCCAAACTGGTACTGGTAAAACAGCAGCATTTATGTTGCCAGCGCTAAACTTATTAGCCACTCCACACGAACTAAAAAGTCGCGGCCCGCGTATTTTAGTACTCGTACCTACACGTGAACTCGCAACACAAGTGAACGAGGCAGCTCGTAAATACGGTAAATTTATCCGTGCACGTACAGTGAGTATTGTAGGCGGCATGCCTTACCCATTACAAAATAAACTACTTTCACAACCATTAGATATTCTCGTGGCAACACCGGGTCGCTTGCTCGACCACATGGAGCGTGGCCGTATCGATTTATCACGTTTGCAAATGTTAGTATTAGATGAAGCAGACCGTATGCTAGACATGGGCTTCTTACCAGATGTTGAGCGCATCTGTGAGCAGTTAACTGCTGAACGTCAAACACTACTGTTCTCCGCAACATTGGATGGCGATATTGCACGCATAGCGAAACAAATTCTTAAAAATCCAAAAACAATTCAAGTGGCTGGTCAAAAAGAAAAACATGCCAATATTGAACAACGTTTGCACTATGTTGATGACATGACGCATAAAAACAAATTGCTTGAGCATTTGTTGATTGCACCTGAAGTCAATCAAGTCATCATTTTTACAAGCACTAAACGCCATTGTGACGTTTTAGCAGAAGATTTATATGCAGCTGGTCACAAAACAGCTGCTCTACATGGCGACATGACGCAAGGTGCACGTAACCGCACATTAACTAAATTACGCCAAGGCGATGTAAAAGTATTAGTAGCGACGGATGTTGCTGCTCGCGGTATTGATATTAACGGTATCAGCCACGTGATTAACTATGACTTACCAAAATTTGCTGAAGATTATGTACACCGTATTGGTCGTACTGGCCGTGCTGGTAAAACTGGTATTGCAATCTCTTTCGCATCAAATATGGATCGCCATATCTTACGTAAAATTGAGCAATTCACTGGCAACCGTATGGAGCCAGGTGTAGTTGAAGGCTTTGAGCCAAAACGCGCAATGAGAATGGACGGCCCGGGTAACGGCCGTGGTGATCGTGGTGATATTCGCCGTGACGCTCATAAACCAGGCGGCCGCGGTGGTTTTAAACCACGTGATGATCGCGGTGGTCATGATAGAGGTGGCTTTAACAACCGTAATAACGAGCCTCGTGGCGATCGCTCAGGTTTTAACCGCGACAGCAGCAGCCGTGATGACAACCGTGGCAACCGTGATTTCGCACCGCGTGAGGCTAATGGCAACTCAACTAGATCTGAATTTAACCGCTCAGAAAGACCTTCGGGAGACCGTCCACGTAACTTTGGTGATCGTGAGCGTTCTAACTCGGGTGCAGGCGCACCAAACCGTAGCTTTGGTGACGCAGCAGCTTTCGGCAAAAAACCTTTCTCTCGTGATGGCGCAAGTGCTTCACGTGGCGATGGCAGCCGTGGTGACCGCGATAGCCGTGGTAACCGCCCAGATGCAAACCGTGGCGACAACCGTGTATTAGGCGCTCGTTATGAAGGTCGCAATGACGCACCACGTGGTGACCGCTCTAGTGCTCCTTCACGCGACAGTCGTCCAGCGCGCAGCAACGGCGACTCACGCAGCTTCGGCAATGCAAATGCTGGTGGCAATGGCGCACCGCGTCGCCCACGTAGCTTCGCTTAAGTTACCTGACGTATACTTTAATTGAACAGCACTCAACCAATGACAGAAACAGTAATTTTAGACAATCTCGCATTTACAGACTTAGGTTTAGCGCCAGAACTACTTAAAGCGCTAACTGAATCTGGTTACACTAAACCTACGCCAATTCAAGCACAGGCAATACCTGTGGCTTTGGCTGGGGGCGACTTAATGGCGGGCGCACAAACTGGTACAGGTAAAACTGCAGCGTTTGCATTACCTTTGTTACAAAAATTACTGCCTCTAGCAAGCTCAAGTGCCTCACCTGCAAAGCATCCAGTGCGCGCGTTGATTTTAACGCCAACGCGTGAACTGGCAATTCAGGTAGAGGAAAGTATAAAGGTGTATGCAAAACATACACCACTGCGCTCCCTCGTCGTCTATGGTGGTATTGACATCAAAACCCAAACACCGCATCTTAAAACAGGTGTAGAAGTTTTAGTCGCAACGCCCGGCCGTTTGTTGGATCATATTGAGCAAAAAACTATACAGTTAAATCAGGTACAAATATTAGTACTTGACGAAGCCGATAGAATGTTAGACATGGGCTTTATGCCTGACCTAAAAAGAATTTTGGCGTTGCTACCTAAGCAGCGTCAAAATTTAATGTTCTCAGCTACATTTTCAAATGATATTAAAAAGTTAGCCGATGAGTTTTTAACTAAACCTAAGCTGATTGAAGTTGCACGTAGTAACGCGACTAATGATAACGTAACGCAAAAGGTTTACGAGGTCGCACAAAGTGACAAAGAAACACTGTTAATACAACTATTAAAAGCAGCTGATGCAAGCCAAGTAATTATATTCACAAAAACTAAAGTTACTGCCAGCCGCCTAAGCCGTAGCTTAGTGCGCGAAGGTATTGCCGCCGACGCAATCCATGGTGACAAAACACAGCAAGAGCGTATAAAAGCCTTAGATGCATTTAAAGCAGGAACAATTACTGCATTAGTTGCAACGGATGTTGCGGCACGTGGTTTAGACATTAGTGAATTACCAATGGTAATTAACTATGAAATTCCAAGCGCCCCAGAAGATTATGTACATCGTATTGGTCGTACAGGCCGCGCTGGTGCTCTAGGTATTGCTATTTCTTTTGTAAGCGCAGAGGAGGCTAAATATATTATTGAAATTGAGAAACTAATTAAACGCCAAATTCCAAAAGAGACTGTTGCACTTGAAATATCTAGTAATAAAACACGTTCGACAAATAGTAAAGAGTCGAGTTACAAGTCAAATCATGCGCAAGATGCAAGTGCTACTAAACGTATACCGCCTAAAAAGAAAACTAGCGATCCTTGGTTTGATAAACCTTACGAAGCTTCAGTTACATCCACTAATGTTAGTGCACCAACCAGACCGGTTCTTAACAGTAAAACCCCCGTTGCAGCACTACTAGGCGGATTAAGGCTCAATAAGTAATTGTAGTGATTCCAAAATGTCAAAATTCCTACGGAGTACTTTGATTAGTTTAGGCCGACTACTCTATCTAATCCCACTACATCGCTGGCTACGTAGATCGCTCTACCTTTGCACTATAACTGGTATATTAGTTTACTTAAGTATCTTGATCACTATAGCTAGCTATGCCGAGCAGCTCATTAAAGCCCCACCCACGCAACACGCTGATGCCGCCCTCATTTTAGGTAGTCGTGCTTATTTACATGGCATGCCTAACCCATGCCTCACCGATCGAGTAGATGAGGGTCTCTTATTATCTCAACAAGGCTTAATTAGTACATTGCTAATGTCTGGTGGTTTGGACTACGAGAGTAAGCACATAGAAGCGCGGGTAATGGAAGCTCACGCTAGAAGCAAAGGTTTTCAAGGCGTGATATTGCTTGAATGGTATTCGAGCTCAACATTAGAAAACCTGACGTTTTCTCGCCCTATTATAGAGGCTAAGGGCATCAAGCGTATCATCATCACCTCAGAGCCATACCATATGTGGCGTGTAAAAAGGTTAGTAGAGGCTGGTCACTTAGGTCGGAAGATTAATGTAGATTACGCCGCTGCACCAAGCCAATGCTGGAGCAATTGGGGCATGGCATCCAAGGGCGCATTGCGTGAACCGCTTGCTGTTATTAATAACTATGCTAAAGGCTATTTCTAACACTTTCATTAAAAATAGTGATATTTAACTTAAGCTCATCTATACACCTAAGCTCGACAAATACTATCCATATTAGTTTAGCAAATATCATGCTATAGGCTTCTGCTACAGGAACAGTTTCAATACATCCGTTAACAAACGATACCACGTAATTAACAAAGCTAACTTTTCGGTATAGAGTATTCTGGAAGTAGCATTTAAGCCGCTATCCAATATACTTTGATCAGCATCCATTGGCACAAAAAAGAAAACGTTTTACCCTAGATAATCTACAAAATAACTATTGTGATCGATTTAAATAATAGAGTTATTGTACCTTAACCCCATAACAATAAATATCAATCCCATTTGCAGGCGAAATTAAAGTCGCAGGAATCTTTACACCTTTGCGCCAATTATTCACAGCCTCTTGCTTACCTGCTCCTGTTACCATAAAAATTACCGCGTGGGTATTATTCAAGCGATTTTGGCTGATAGTGACACGTTCTGATGGAGGTTTAGGCGAGTTAAATACCGGCACTGCATCTGCACTATTATCTACCTTATGATTTGGAAATAGGGATGCAGTATGACCATCCTCACCTAAACCTAATAATACCATGTCAAAAGTTGGAGCACCTTCCAAGGTTTTAGTATAGGCTTTAGCTCCTTCAATAGCACCTAGCTCGGCAGGTATATTATGCACTTGATGTGCCGGAATTTTTACGTGATCAAGCCAAGCCTGATTTGCCATCAGACTATTTCTATCCTCATGGTTGATAGGCAAACAACGCTCATCACCGTGGTAAATATGCCATTTTGACCAATCCATGGGCAAATCACGTAACACACTGTAGATTGCTTTAGGCGTGTTTCCGCCAGCCAAGACGATTAAAAACTTGCCCCGAGCGGCAATTGCTTCATTAGCGCTTTTTACTATCGCCTCACAAATGTCATGTCTTAATGACTCTATACTCTCAAAGGACTTCCATCTGTCGGTATTTTTTTCCTGCATTATTGCTCATTTCAATATCAAAAATTAATCAGACCGAATTGGACACGAAATCTAGAAAATTGTCATGCTTTTTATACTTTTTCTATCAAATCACTGTATGAATTTGCCTGCTTGCATTATCATATACGGCTACTACAAATCGCTTACATTCGGAATACACAATGCTAATTAAAGATAGTGAGGTTGTTGACCTTAATACGCCGACAGGTGAGATGCGCGCGCATATATTTCGCCCTGCAGCACCAGGCAAATACCCTGCGATTTTGATGTTTTCTGAAATTTTCCAAGTCACCGCACCGATTCGCCGTACGGCAGCTATGCTAGCTGGCCACGGCTTTATTGTTGCATGCCCAGAAATTTACCATGAATTTGAACCTCTAGGCACTGTACTTGCTTACGACGAAGCAGGCACGACACGTGGTAACGAGCTAAAAACGGCAAAGTCTGTAGATGCTTATGATAGCGATGCTAAAGCTGTATTAGATTACCTTAAATCTCGCAATGACTGCACAGGCCGTTTAGGTGTGATGGGCATCTGTATAGGTGGACACCTTGCGTTCCGCGCTGCAATGAATCCAGAAGTACGTGCTGCCGTATGCTTTTACGCAACAGACATACATAAAAAATCCTTAGGTTTAGGCAAAAATGATAATTCATTAGAGCGTGCTGGTGAAATTAAAGGCGAATTACTGCACATTTGGGGACGTCAAGACCCGCACGTACCCTTACAAGGCCGCAATATGGTGAAATCACGCCTAGATGAAGTAGGCACGCGCTACACCTGGCATGAGTTTAACGGCCAACACGCCTTTATGCGTGATGAGGGTCACCGCTACGACCCTGCGCTGTCACGCCTAAGCTGGGATTTACTACTTGAGCTATTTAATCGCCGCTTAGGCTGGGGTGACTTAGATATGGATTCAGATACCTCTGCCGAAGCACGCCATTAGAAATAATCTGTTTTACTTAATAAATACAACTAAGTTACACGCTTTTTAAAATCCAATTTTAAGGTTTTTCTCACATCATGGTAAAAAAAATAGATCCTTGTACGCTGGTATTGTTTGGTGCTAGCGGCAACCTATCCCGAGTCAAATTAATGCCCGGCCTGTTCCGCTTAGATGCAGCTGGACGCCTTCCAGAAAATATGGCTATTCTTTCTGTAGGCCGCAACGAAGTATCACGTGACGACTGGTTAGCAGACGTCAAAAGCATGCTAGACGCCAAATTCAAAAATGGTTACGATAAAAAGATATTTGAGCGTTTTATCGCGCGTAATCATTATTTTGCAAATGCAACTGATGATCCTGATGCTTACAAAAAAATGAGCACTACATTAAGTGATGGAAAAACCTTTCCACAAAACTTTGCTTACTTCTTATCAGTCCGCCCTACTGACTTTGCACCAGTTGTTGAGCAGCTTTCAGAAGTAGGCTTGCTTGATGAGAGCAAATACTGGCGTCGTGTATTGATTGAAAAACCGTTTGGTACTGATTTAGCTTCAGCACAAGACTTGCAAGCCAACCTGACTAAACACCTAAAAGAGAGCCAAATTTACCGTATTGACCATTATCTAGGTAAATCAGCTGTGCAGGGCATCATGCTCACGCGTTTTGCCAATGCCGTATTTGAACCATTATGGAACAAAGACCATATTGACCATGTACAAATAACCAATAATGAAATTTTAGGTGTTGGTGAACGCACAACCTTCTACGATGCAACTGGTGCATTGCGCGACATGTTCCAAAGTCATCTATTGCAAACACTCGCTTTAACCGCAATGGAAAAACCAAAAGATTTAACGCCAGACAGCATCCGTGCTGAGAAAGTCAAACTATTACAATCAATTCGTCCAATTGATGTTAAAACACTCAATAAACAAGCTTTTCGTGCGCAATACGCAGCTGGTCGCGTGTGTGTGGGAGATGGTCACGGTGAGAATGTACCGGGCTATTTAGATGAACTCAAACGTGATGGCATTGAGTCTAGCATCACAGAAACCTATGCTGCCGTGAAATTATTTATTGATAATCCACGCTGGCAGGGTGTGCCGTTCTACGTGCGAACTGCAAAGCGTATGCACGAAGGGAATGTGGCTGTTTCCATCAAGTTTAAAAAATCTCCTATGCAATTGGTTGATAGCCAGCACCAGAACTGGCTAGTGATTAGCATTCAACCTAAAGAAACGGTTAAGCTTGAAATGGAATCAAAAATCCCAGGCTTAGATATTGCTACCCGTACGTTAAGTATAGATGCACCGCAACGCCTAGCAGGCGATGAAACCATCGACTCATACGAAACACTCATGCTTAATTTGATGGAAGGCGACCCATCACAATACCTACATATTAGTGAAGTGGAAGCGCAATGGAAGCTAGTTGATCCAATTGTTAAAGCCTGGGCTGCAGACTCAGCACCATTACACCAATATCGTGCTGGTGACCGTGACCCCGAAGAGTCAAGAGTGATTTTTGAAACAACCGATCAGTTCTGGCGCTATAGCATTGAGTTAGGTGGAGATAAGCATTAACTTCGATTAAGCTTTAAACAAAATGGCAGGTTAATCCTGCCATTTTTTATCCTTGGTAGTTTTTGAGTTCACTTGAGTATATTGATTCAATTATTTAGGGCTAGATTGTGGCTCAATCGCACTCTGTTTAAGTTGAACAGGATGTATCACCTTTGTTGTCGGGGTCAACTCACCTTCTACCCACCAGTTTGCCCACAACCTGTTTTGCAGATCGGGTTCCAAGGTTAGGAAATTCCTTGCTCCAATCAGTCGTCGAGTCGTTGCAGGAAACTCAAACATCTTTGCTGTAATTCCTCTATCTACCGTTTCGACTACTTTACATGCCTGCTCTAAAAAATAACGTACGACAGCTGGCGGCGAAGGATGAACTATGCCGGAAGAAGTCAGCTGGTTAATGACGGACGCATTAGGCGGAACATCATTGCGGTCGGACTCAAGTACCCCAACTGCCGCCACATGCACATCTCCAGATAAAATTGTTACTCGACATTTCTTTTCGGCAGATAATCTAAATAAGCGCTGAATCATCCTGAGACGCTCTTGCATATGCGGCTTTGAGCGCCAATGGTCGCGCAAATCATCTTCTAACTCTTGCTGACCTGGAATGAATCCCAGCATACTTTCCAACAAATTCATACTAGGGTGCACGACAGGAATGCTAGACATTACTAACAAATGAGATAAATCATGCTGCGCTTCTAACCACTTATATACTGCATTCCAACTTTTTTCGCTCATCACTTGGTCTGGCAACGAACTACCCTGTTCATCTTCTGGATTATGCGGTATACGCTCGGTACGCATATCCAACACCATGACCCCTAAGTCTGCAATGCGGTATGCTTGATTAAACACGTCTTGGTCAGGTAGAGTAGCACTCGGCAACGCCTCAATAGATTGCAATTGAAATAGCGTGAAATAGGCTTTTGCAACTTTAAAAATACCTTGATAAACATCGCAAAAATGTTGCTCAAATGGGTATGAGCCCCAGCCATCAAATATATCATGATCATCCCACATCATGACGCTTGGGATACTCGACATCGCCTGACTTATTTCTGGCTGAGACCAACGCGTGAGATATAAATCCTCGAAAAAACGCTCAACCTCCTTTTGCATATCCAATGTAAAAGCGCGTCCTTTGCGCTTATCCCAAGGCAGCTCAGCCCAAGCAGCCAAATTCCGGCAATATTTTTTATTCCACATAGCATCTGAATACACTTGGTCACCACCCATCAATAAAATATGCCAAGGACCGTAGCGTGTTGTGCGTATAGTATCTACACCATCATGCAATGTTTTCATGCGCTTCCACAAGGCATTCTGATCCGCCACATTCTTCATTAATTTTGGATCAGAAAACCCATTGCAAGAGGCGTAAACAATGGTCGGTTTCTCATTTTTAGCTGGAATAACAATTGTGTAAACAACATTATTGAGCGTGTACTCAATACTTTGTGCCTTAGCTGTTAGCGGAATAATGCATTCCCACAGCCATATTTTAGACCTGCTATAAGGTAGTAATTGCTGAGATTTTACGTTCAATAAATTGCCTGCAATGCTCAATTCTGGCGCTAAATCACTATCTGCTGTCACTGCCAACACGCCTATTTGCCACCTATCGTTTTCACAGCCTAAAAACTTTAATATTGGTCCCAGCTTTAGCATCAAAAACTCCCTAAAAATCCAGATTAATACCCCTAAATTTTCCACATTCATCTTATAATGCAGTACTTTTATTAATCATAAAACAATTCACACATTATGAGCATTAAATCAGACAAATGGATTCGTAAAATGGCAGAGCAACACGGCATGATAGAGCCGTTCGAGCCGAATCAAGTCAAGCAGAATGCTAAAGGCGAGCGCATGGTGTCATACGGCACCTCTAGCTACGGTTACGATATCCGCTGCAGCAAAGAGTTTAAATTGTTTACCAATATCAACAGCACAATTGTTGACCCAAAAAACTTTGACCCAAATTCATTTGTTGAAGTGAATGCTGACTACTGCATCATCCCACCAAACTCATTTGCATTAGCGCGTACCGTAGAGTATTTTCGTATTCCACGTAATGTACTCACGGTCTGCTTAGGCAAGTCAACTTACGCTCGTTGTGGGATTATTGTTAACGTAACACCGTTTGAACCTGAGTGGGAGGGTTATGTCACACTAGAGTTCAGCAACACCACACCACTACCAGCCAAAATCTACGCAAATGAAGGCTGCGCGCAAGTGTTGTTTTTTGAAGCTGATAAAGACGATGTGTGTGAAACCAGCTATAAAGATCGTGGTGGCAAATATCAAGGTCAAGTTGGCGTAACTTTACCTAAGATTTAATACTTGCAGTACTTAATACCCGTAAGATTTAATTAAGGATTTCAATTTAATGAAATTTCGTTTCCCCATTGTCATTATCGATGAAGACTTTCGCTCAGAAAACTCATCTGGCTTAGGTATACGCATGCTCGCCAAAGCCATAGAAACTGAAGGCTTTGAAGTGCTAGGCGTCACCAGCTATGGCGATCTCACCTCTTTTGTACAACAACAAAGTCGTGCCTCAGCATTTATCCTATCGATTGATGATAATGAATTCATTGAAGAAAATCGTGATGCACTCGATAACCTACGTAAATTCGTAGATGAAATTCGCTATCGTAATGAGGAAATTCCAATTTTCTTACATGGTGAAACGCGTACTTCGCGCCATATTCCAAATGAAATTTTGCGTGAATTAAATGGCTTCATTCATATGTATGAAGATACCCCTGAGTTCGTTGCTCGCTATATTTTACGTGAAGCCAAGGCTTACCTAGATAGTTTACCACCGCCATTCTTTAAAGCACTGACTGAGTATGCAGCTGATGGCTCTTATTCTTGGCATTGCCCAGGTCATTCTGGTGGTGTAGCATTTTTAAAGTCGCCTGTCGGGCAGATGTTTCACCAGTTCTTTGGTGAAAACATGCTACGCGCTGACGTTTGTAATGCGGTGGATGAACTAGGGCAATTGCTTGACCATACCGGCCCTGTAGCGGCTTCTGAGCGCAATGCAGCACGTATATACAACTGCGATCACCTATATTTTGTGACTAATGGCACTTCAACCTCCAATAAAATGGTATGGAACTCAACTGTAGCCCCAGGTGACGTTGTGGTTGTAGATAGAAACTGTCACAAATCTATACTGCATGCGATTATTATGACGGGTGCAATTCCTGTATTCTTAATGCCAACACGCAATCACTTCGGCATTATTGGACCTATCCCAAAAAGCGAATTTGCATGGGAAAACATTCAAAAGAAAATCGATAAAAATCCATTTATCATCGATAAAAAATCTAAACCTCGTGTATTAACCATCACGCAATCCACTTATGATGGGGTGCTGTACAACGTAGAAGAAATTAAAGAAATGTTAGACGGCAAGATCGATACACTGCATTTTGATGAAGCTTGGCTGCCACACGCTACTTTCCATGATTTCTACGGTGACTACCATGCAATTGGCGAAGGTCGACCTCGCTGCAAAGAGAGTATGGTATTTTCAACGCAATCTACACATAAATTGCTCGCAGGTTTAAGTCAAGCAAGCCAGATTTTGGTCCAAGATGCCGAGAACAATAAACTAGACCGCGACATTTTCAACGAAGCTTATTTGATGCATACCTCAACCAGCCCACAGTATTCTATCGTGGCAAGTATTGATGTAGCAGCCGCCATGATGGAAGCGCCAGGCGGCACGGCATTGGTTGAGGAAAGCTTGATGGAGGCACTGGATTTCCGTCGTGCAATGCGCAAAGTTGGCGAAGATTGGGGGGCTGACTGGTGGTTTAAAGTTTGGGGGCCTGATGATTTATCAGAAGAAGGTTTGGAGGAACGTGATGCATGGATGCTAAAAGCCAACGATGCATGGCATGACTTTGGTAATCTTGCACCAGGCTTTAATATGCTTGATCCTATCAAAGCGACTATCATTACCCCAGGCTTAGATATCAAAGGTAACTTCTCAGATAAGTTCGGTATTCCTGCTGCCATTGTCACCAAGTACTTGGCAGAGCATGGTGTGATTGTTGAAAAGACCGGTCTTTATTCATTTTTCATCATGTTCACCATTGGCATTACCAAAGGCCGTTGGAACACCATGGTTGCCTCTTTACAGCAATTTAAAGATGACTATGATAAGAACCAGCCACTATGGAAAGTGTTACCTGAATTCGTACAAAAGCAGCCACGATATGAAAAAGTTGGCCTACGTGACCTATGTGAGCAAATCCACGCCGTATACAGAGCAAATGATGTTGCACGCCTAACTACTGAAATGTATTTATCAGATATGGTACCGGCGATGAAGCCAACTGACGCATTTGCTAAAATGGCACATCGCAAAATAGATCGTGTGCCGATTGACCATTTAGAAGGTCGCATAACTGCTGTACTGCTAACACCTTATCCACCGGGAATTCCGCTACTCATCCCAGGTGAGCGTTTTAACAAAGTAATCGTGAACTACCTCAAGTTTGCGCGAGAATTTAATGAGAAATTTCCTGGTTTTGAGGCCGATAATCATGGCTTAGTAAAAGAAATTATAGATGGTAAAGCAACCTACTTTGTAGATTGTGTAGCGCAGTAAATATAAGCCTAAATAAGACGCAGTAGATTAGTACTGCACCTTATTTATTTTCGCATGTAAGTGATATAACTAAACTGCAAACCTTGCGCAGAAATATGTACCTCCCGCGAGATCTCTTGCCATAAGTTTAAATCAAATACGGGAAAAAATGCATCTCCCTCAACAGTTAAATCTACCTCAGTAATATAGAGCTTATCTGCAACCTTTAAGGCATCTTGATACAACTCTGCACCGCCAATCAAAAACACCTCATCATCGTTCTGACATAAAGCAACTGCAGCTTCTAATGAGTGAGCAATTAATGCCCCCTCTAATTTGTAATCTCTATTACGTGTGACAATCACCGTAGTACGCTCTGGTAACAGACGACCTAGCGACTCGTAAGTCTTGCGCCCCATGATAATATGATGACCTGTGGTTAATCTACGAAAGTGTTTTAAATCCTCGGGTAGATGCCATGGCAAGGCGTTATTAATGCCAATTACTTGGTTGTTGGCAATAGCCACAATAATAGAAAGTTGAGTCATACCTCTATTATACTAGATGTTTTGAAGGAAACCTTTTAGACTAGAAGTATGCTACTTCAATATCCAAGCTCTTTTTTAAAGCTGTTATTAGTAGGCTTTGCATTTGTCATAGTGCCATTGTTATGGGTATTTGTGAATGCTAATATTGCTTTTGATAACTTAGCAAAGCAAAGTCAAGTTACTATTTCAAACGCTGTTGTTGCAACGCGTTCTGGACGCGTCTTGCAAGAGCAACTAAGCTTAATGGAGCGCAGTAGTAAACAGTATTTTGTACTTCAAGACAAGCTACTGCTCAATAACTACAATCAAGCTCACATTAAGTTTAATAATGCCATTTTCCAACTTGAAGCCTTAGCTAACAACTCATCTCAGCATAAAAAACTGCAACTATTGAACACAAAAACATCTCAATTACATAAAGCTATTTATAGTAGTAAATCAATCAATGAAGCAGATTTAGGCTTTCTAAATAACTTTAGCCAAATTACGCAACTAGTAGAAACTATTGTACAAGAAAACAATTTGGCAATAGATGTTGCATCCAGTCAACTGATCCTCACTGTGCAACATACCCAGAGAAAACTATTTCTTCAAAGCTTAGTGCTTATTCCGCTAGCGTTATTAGTGGCAGGCGCTATTACTTACTTGCTGGTTAAACCTATTAGGCGCATGGATGTGGCCATTAGGCATTTAGGTAAAGGAGAGTATGATCAACCCATTGCTATTGATGGGCCTGGTGACCTGCGTATTCTTGGTCGGCGCTTAGATTGGCTACGAACTGAGCTTAAAGACGTAAACGAGCAGAAGCAGAAGTTTTTAAGGCATGTGTCACACGAGCTTAAAACACCTCTTACCGCAATAAGAGAAGCCACTGAGTTATTATACGACGGCATCGGTGGAGCATTGTCAGCGCAGCAGTCCGAAATCACACTGATTTTACGTGAGAACAGTATTCGGCTGCAAAGAATGATAGAAAATTTACTTAATTACACCCGTATGGAGTCTATTGAAGGAAAATTAGTGCTTGGGAAGTTAGACTTGCCTTTAGTTATTACTAAAGTGATTCAAGCACACGCATTAAGTATTAGAAATAAAGAGCTGACAATTGAAACAAACTACAATGTTAAGAGTGTTGTTGCTGATGAGGAGAAGTTGGCAATTATTTTAGACAACCTTATTTCCAACGCTATAAAGTACACGCCTCAGCAAGGCTTAATCTCAGTACTAACAAGACTTGATAAAGACAGGTGGATTATTGATGTCAGGGACAATGGTCCCGGTTTTGCCGAGCTTGATCAGGCACAGTTATTTGACTCGTTTTATCGAGGCAGCGCATTACATAAAAGTTTGATTGGTAGCAGCGGCCTAGGACTCACCATTGCAAAGGATTTAGTCAGTGCCCACCAAGGCACCATCGAACTTGCTAAGTCAGATCAAGGTGCACATTTTATTGTTAGTATCCCTCAATTGGAGATTAAATGAATATTAGAGTAATCATTAACTTAGCTTTTTTAGTACTATCGTTAACTGCATGTACGAATGTACAAAATAAGTCTATAGATAAAGAACCTAATACGACTAAAACGTTAAATATTAAAAAAGTAGAAATGTTAATGTCCAGACAGGATCGCGTGACTACTTTATTACTTTTTATTGACCGCTACTCAAACGAAGCTTTAGATGCGCAAAGAAAATCATTCAATGAAACGAGCCGTATACTCGTAGAGAGTAAGTCTAACCTAACAGAGCGTATTAAGCTTGCTATTATGCTGTCATTACCAAGCAGTCACATACGTGACACAGCAAAAGCTCAAAACCTATTGCAGGACTTACTTCAAGATAATAGTCTAAGCCCTACAGAGTCAGCATTAACAGGCTTGCTCTATGAATATATATTAGACGATATTAAACAGTCTCAAAGAAATAAAGATGACTTAAAAAAGCTTGATTTAAGCCAGCAAAAATTAGAAGCTTTACAGCAAAAATATGAGGCTTTAGATAAGAAACTGAACGATTTGAAGGATATTGAAAAAACTATCAGCGATCGTGACAGCAAAGTGATTAACAAACCAGTGATTAAGCCGTAAACACTATAAGACTATGCATATTCCAAGCATCCTAATCGTTGACGATGATAAAGATATACTCAAGCTCATTAGTATACGTTTGAATGCTGCTGGTTATGCTACAGTTACCACAAACAATGGCGCTGAAGCTATGTCTGCCATCATGCTACAGCGGCCAGACTTGGTGATAAGTGACTTACGCATGCCAGCAATGGATGGCATGGCTTTACTAGATGCAATTCAACAATCCCACCCCGGCCTGCCCGTTATCATGTTAACGGCACATGGCTCTATACCAGACGCCGTTAATGCAACACAGCGTGGTGTGTTTAGTTTTTTAACTAAACCTTTTGATAGCCAAACGCTATTGCAGCAAGTCGCGTCTGCACTACGTTTAAATGGCCTGCAAACCCAGATAACCTCTAATGAAGATAATAATTGGCGGGCAGATATTCTAACTCGCAGTTCGACAATGGAAAGTTTACTTGAACAGGCTAAACTCGTTGCTAATACAGATGCTAGTGTGTTGATTCATGGGGAAAGTGGCTCTGGCAAAGAGTTGCTAGCACGTGCAATTCATCGCTATAGTACGCGAAGCGCGAAACCTTTTGTAGCAATCAACTGTGGTGCGATTCCAGAAAACCTACTTGAGTCAGAGCTATTTGGTCATAGCAAAGGCGCCTTTACTGGTGCTATCAATAACCATGTTGGTCTTTTTCAAAGTGCAGAAGGCGGTACATTATTCTTAGATGAAATTGGCGATATGCCACAGGCATTGCAAGTTAAGGTCTTGCGCGCATTGCAAGAGCGCGTAATACGCCCTGTAGGCAGCACAACTAATATAGACATAGATTTGCGCTTGATTTCAGCGACGCACCGCAACTTAGTCAATGAGATGAAGGAAGGTCGCTTTCGTGAAGATTTGTTTTATCGCATTAATGTTGTTAGCTTAGAAATTCCACCTTTAGCTAATCGTCGTGAAGATGTAAGCCTTTTGGTGAATCATTTCCTACAAATTTTTAGTCAGAAATATAAAAAAAAATTACCTAGTTTTGCGCCAGATGCCCTAGAAGCGCTGATTACTGCGCCTTGGCCTGGCAACGTGCGACAACTACAAAATATTGTAGAACAAACTGTTGTATTAACGACTACACAAGTCATTCCTGTAAACTTAGTACAAAAAGCATTGCAGGAAGGCAGTAATTCAGTAGTCCCACTAGATGTTGCTCGCCAGCAGTTTGAATTTAATTATCTGATTAATATACTTAAAACAACAGAGGGTAATGTTACCCAAGCTGCAAGACTTGCTCAACGCAATCGTACTGAATTTTACAGATTATTAGATCGCCATAATATTCAAGCTGGTGCATTCAAAAACCCACGAGAAGACAAATCCTCCGACTAGTCAGTCTGTCGTTTAAAAGCGACAAAAAAATCAAAGCTGATTCAATTACTTAGCTAGAAAATCTCTTATATGTCGTGTATAAGCGACACATTACTTTTTACCCAAACTCATAATAAATTATATGTTATTGATTTTATTAAAAAATATATGTTGGCATGATAATCGCTTATGTAATAGGGCAATCCTTTTTAAACTAGCATTAGGAGCAACATCAATGAAGTTAAATCCACATTCAATTACTCTACCTATTTCTGCAAGCATTGTTGCCTTGTTATTAACAGTAGGACTTAATAATTTAGCTGTGGCTGATAATGCAGCTGCATTGAAAGATGCAATTAAAACTAGCGACAAAGTACCAGAAGTCAAGGTTGCTGCAACGAATGAAGCAAGCCCATCAGTAAAAACATCTGCAGATGAAGACTTTAAAAAATTAGATGCTAATAAAGATGGAAAAATTTCTTTAAAAGAAGCTGTAAAGGATAAGTCTCTAGCTAATCAGTTCGACGCAGCCGACATTAATCATGACGGTATGGTATCAATTGACGAGTACTCTAGCTACAAATCAGCCTTAGCAGCAGGAGTAACCGGAATGTCTCCAACTACGACTACTAATTAAATTCACATAATACTTATGAGCAGTTAGTTATTAATGGTTAACTAAGCTCGTAAGTTAATTCTTTAAAGAGAATTTCAGTCTTGAGTAAGCGTTTGAGCACTTGTGACTCCCTCCCCTAGGGTCACAGGTTTTAATGGTTGCCCTTTAATTAGGGCAACCTTTTTTTCGTTTAAAACTAGTGAATACCAAACTTTAGATGCAATTGACTAAATAGCCACTAAACCTTTTATGGCAGGATGTGGATCATAATTTTCAAGCATGAAGTCCTCAAACTTAAAGTCAAAAATATTGCGCACTTCTGGATTGATATGCATTTGAGGCAGCCTGCGAGCATCACGTGATAGTTGTTCGTGCACTTGTTCCATGTGATTCGTATAAATGTGCGCATCACCTAAGGTATGTACAAAATCGCCCAGTTTTAATCCGCAAACTTGTGCGACCATCATAGTAAGTAAGGCGTAGGATGCAATATTAAATGGTACGCCTAAGAATATATCCGCACTACGTTGGTAAAGCTGACAACTTAGTTTACCTTCCGCTACATAAAACTGAAAAAAAGCATGACAAGGTGGCAACCTCATCTGATCTACATCGGCGACGTTCCAAGCTGAAACTATCAAACGACGTGAGTTTGGGTTATTCTTAATAGCATTGACGACCTGTGTTATTTGATCAATGTGTGTGCCATCAGGTTTAGGCCAGTTTCGCCACTGGTAGCCATAAACTGGACCTAAATTACCATTTTCATCCGCCCATTCATCCCAAATACGCACACCATTTTCTTTTAGATAAGCAATGTTAGTGCTGCCTTGTAAAAACCAAAGTAGCTCGTGAATGATAGATTTAAGATGAACCTTTTTAGTAGTAAGAAGTGGAAAGCCCTCTTCTAAATTAAAACGCATTTGATAACCAAAAACTGAAAGCGTACCAGTACCTGTACGATCCTCTTTTTTGTTGCCATGTTGTAACACGTGGCGCAGCAACTCAGTATACTGTTTCATTTAGAATCTACTCTCATATCCATAATTCTTAGTAAACTAAAAAATGGCAGCTATGTATTTTTCGCAATAAAATCTTTAATTGCTATATCACTTGCATCCATCACAATAAATTTTTGCGGTAAACTTTCTATACCTTGCAAGCTAGCTGGACGCTCAGGAACTTTACCTAGAGCCTCGACAATGGAGTCTTCAAACTTGGCTGGCAAAGCCGTTTCTAACACCACCATAGGTACGTTAACGTCACGAAGCTCTAAGGCTACCTTGAGACCATCAGCTGTATGCGTATCAATAACCACTTGGTATTTATCAGCGGTTTCACGAATAGTTCTCATGCGGTCTGCATGCGAGCTACTACCTGATTGAAAACCATAATCCGCAATTTTTGCAAAATAGCCATCAATGTTTAAGTCAAAGCTCTTACCTGCATCCACCTTGCTCCAAAGCGCACGCGTCTTTGCTCCATCACGACCCACTAAGTCATAGACAAATCGTTCAAAGTTTGAAGCCTTGCTGATATCCATTGAGGGGCTAGAGGTATGGTACGTATTAGCAGAACCGCGTGGGCTGTACACGCCTGTTTTAAAGAACTCATCAAGCACATCGTTTTCATTAGTAGCAACCACCAACTTATCAATCGGCAAACCCATCATTCGAGCAATATGGCCGGCACAAACATTACCAAAGTTACCACTAGGCACGGTAAAGCTGACTTTTTGTGCATTATTACCAGTGATGGAAAAGTAGCCTTTAAAGTAATAGACCACTTGTGCAATAATGCGACCCCAGTTAATTGAATTCACCGCGCCAATTTTATATTGCGCTTTAAACTCAGCATCATTTGAGACTGCTTTTACCATATCCTGGCAATCATCAAACACACCGTTCACGGCGATGTTATAGATATTATCATCTTGTAAACTAAACATTTGTGCCGTTTGGAAACGACTCATTTTTTTATAAGGTGAAAGCATGAATACACGTATGCCTTTTTTACCACGCATTGCGTATTCGGCAGCAGAACCGGTATCGCCAGAAGTTGCCCCTAAAATATTAGTGGTTTTGCCCTCTTTGGTAAGTACATATTCGAAAAGATTTCCTAGCAACTGCATCGCCATGTCTTTGAATGCTAACGTAGGGCCGTTTGATAGGCTAAGTAGGTACAAGTTATCTTCAAGCTTTAATATAGGCGTAATATCTGCTGCGCTCTGTCCTGATCGGGTATATGCATAAATATCTGCACTATAAGTTTTATCAATAAGCATTTTTAAATCAGTCGCTGGAATGTCGTCTACCAAGCGACTTAAAATAGCGAATGCTAATTCAGCATAACTCAAACTACGCATGGCGATTAAATCTGCGTCTGTAAATTGCGGATAAGCTTCTGGTAGATAAAGACCGCCATCTGGCGCTAGGCCACCTAATAGGATTTCGCTAAAACTTAAAGCAGGCGACTGCCCGCGAGTAGAGATATATTTCATTATTAACTAACCTAATTTACTTACTTGTAATTACTTACCTAACTCTTCCATACGCAATTTAACTACTTTGCCCACAATTGCGGGTAAAGCTTCAATTTCAGCGATACCTGCATCCATATTCTTTTCTACGGTAATATGCGTCAAAATAACAATGTCTGCTTCAGTTTCATTGTCATCCGGTTCTTTTTGCAGCATCGCATCAATAGAAATATTACGGTCAGCCAATATTTTAGTCACGCCAGCAAGCACACCTGGTTTGTCAGAAGCACGTAAACGTAAGTAGTAAGCGCTATTCACTTCGCTGATAGATAGAATCGGCAAATCATTAAGTTGATCAGATTGAAAGCCTAAATACGGTACTCGTTGTTCAACACTTGCACTACTTAAACGCGCAACATCCATCAAGTCGGCCACAACAGAGCTAGCTGTTGGTTCAGCGCCTGCGCCCGCACCATAATAAAGTGTGGGGCCCACGGCATCACCTTTCACGACCACAGCATTCATCGCACCATTTACATTAGCTACCAAACGCTTCTCTGGGATTAAAGTCGGGTGTACACGCAACTCAACACCAGCTTCGGTATGCTTAGTGATTCCAAGCAACTTTACTCTGTAGCCTAGCTCTTCAGCATACTTAATATCAGCTTGTTGAAGCTTGGTAATACCTTCTGTGTAAGCTTGCTCAAACTTCATTGGCATACCAAAGGCAATTGCCGACATAATAGTTAATTTGTGTGCCGCATCTATGCCTTCAACGTCAAAAGTTGGGTCGGCTTCTGCATAACCTAAGCGTTGCGCTTCTCCTATAACCTCTTGGTACGCTAAGCCCTTTTCACGCATTTCTGTGAGAATAAAGTTGGTAGTACCGTTAATGATGCCCGCAACCCACTCAATTTTGTTTGCGCCTAGACCTTCACGCAAGGCTTTGATAATAGGAATACCACCGGCTACAGCGGCCTCATACGCAACAATCACCTTTTTGGCTTGCGCGGCCGGAAAAATCTCATTGCCATGCGTAGCCAACAAAGCTTTGTTTGCAGTGACTACATGTTTGCCGTTTTCAATCGCTTTAAGCACAAGCTCCCTACTTAAGGTATAGCCACCAATTAGCTCAACTACAACGTCTATATCGGGATTATTCACTACCGCAAATGCATCACTGGTGATATCAACCTTGTTACCTGTTATAGCTTTAGCATGATCAATATTTTTATCCGCCACTTGTACAACATTAATTACCACCCCTGTGCGACGAGTAATCTCTTCTGCATTACGAGTTAAAACTGTATAAGTACCACCGCCTACAGTACCAATACCCAAAAGACCTACATTAAGTTGCTTCAAACTTTAGCTCCATGCTTTTTTCTATAATTTTCTAAAAATCTTGCAATACGATGAATCGCTTCTGTTAAATCATCCACATTAGGTAAAAACACCACACGGAAATGATCAGGTGTACGCCAGTTAAAGCCTGTACCTTGAACAAGTAATACTTTTTCTTCTAATAGTAAATCTAAGATAAATTGCTGATCGTCTTTTATCGGATAGATTTTTGGATCTAACTTTGGAAACAAATACATTGCAGCTGCGGGTTTAGTACAAGTAACACCGGGAATCGCGGTTAGTAACTCATAAGCTGTATCACGCTGCTTACATAAACGGCCTTCTGGTGCGACTAGATCATCAATACTTTGATAACCACCTAATGCAGTTTGAATGGCCAGCTGGCCTGGTACGTTTGCGCACAATCGCATAGAAGCCAACATATTTAAGCCTTCTATATAATCCTTAGCATGCTTTTTCTCACCGCTTAGTATCATCCATCCTGCGCGATAACCACATGCACGATAGTTTTTTGATAAGCCATTAAAGGTCACAAACAACACATCATCTGCCAATGAAGCAATTGATGTGTGCGTATTACCATCAAACAATACTTTGTCGTAAATCTCATCAGCAAAAATCACCAAGCCATGATGACGTGCGATTTCAATAATGCCCTCTAAGGTTTCACGTGGATATAATGCGCCAGTGGGATTGTTTGGGTTTATCACTACGATACCGCGCGTATTTGCTGTGATTTTCGCCTCCATGTCCTTTAAGTCTGGCAACCAGCCAGTTGCTTCATCACACAAGTAGTGGCGTGCTGTACCACCCGCTAAAGTCACAGCCGCCGTCCAAAGTGGATAATCAGGCATTGGCACTAACACTTGATCGCCATTGTTCAGCAAGCCTTGCATCGCCATGACAATCAACTCAGAAACGCCGTTACCGATAATAATGTCATCCACTGTCACGCCGGCTATATGCTTACTTTGCGTGTAGTGCATAATGGACTTACGCGGCTCAAATAAACCTTTGCTATCAGTATAAACGCCGGCTTTGCTCATGTTGCGCATGACGTCTTGCATCATTTCTTCTGGTACATCCAGGCCGAATACGCCAGGATTACCAATATTGAGTTTGATAATGCGTTGACCTTCATCTTCCATTTGACGAGCGCGCTGCAAAACAGGTCCACGAATGTCATAGCAAACATTGGCAAGCTTATTAGATTTGGCTAGCTCTTTTTGCTGGCTTGGATTGGTAGGCAAAACGACATCTTGTTGTGTAGCAGTGCTTGATTGAATTGGCTGCATAGCGCGCTTATTTTTGCTTTAAAAGCACAATAGTTAAAGGTGTTAGTTTACATTAGAATGGCAGTATCTATCAATTAAACCCAGCAATGAAACACTCAAGATGAAACTACATTTAACTACAGCTGAAAACAATAATTTGATTACTGGATATAGCGATAGCTATATTGAGGTAAATAAACGACGCCACGTTAGAAGTCTAATTATCATGCCACAAGAACTTACTCTTGATTGGGATGTAAAAAACTTTTCTGACTTATCAGAGCAAGATTTATCTAAAATTGCTGAGTTTAATTCAGAAGTAGTGATTTTAGGGGTAGGGGTAAAACACCAATTTTTACATCCGAAAACCTACCAAGCCCTTGCTATCAAAGGTATTCCAATTGAATGTATGACCACTGCGGCAGCGTGTAGAACCTATAACATATTGATGAGCGAGGGTCGCAATGTTCTAGCGGCCCTGATTTTATAATCTTTTTACTCTTTAACGCTATCTGACGGGGCTTAATGTAATTTGTAAACCTTTATCAGTGATTTGTATATCTTTCGGGCTATATTGCGTTGAACCGATAGTTAAATCTTGCGGCTTAATTGTATATAGAGGTAGCCCGTTTAACATATCTCCCCCTAGTTTTTGCGCAATTACATTGAAAAACTCCCCATATTTATTACCCAAACCGTCCAAATTTAGACTTTCTACTTTTGGATCATCTAATACAATTGAGTTTGTTGCCGCATCAAAACGTAGCTTTCCAGAAATGTCCAACCTTCCTATTAGTACTTTATTACTTAAAACACTGGTCAAACTAGTATCTAAACTAGTAATCATGCGTCCTGTCTTATTATCAAACTTTACAATTGAGTTACTTAAATTAACATCAAAAACTTTAAGTAATGAAATTGGAATGGCTAAATGCTCATTAAGTTTTTTCTGTAATTGCAACTCGGATATATTTACTGTTCGGTCTCCCGTAATGACGCAACCACTAAGAAATAAAGCAATCCAGCAGATAGTCGACAAAAAGAATGACTTGAATTTCATAGCTTTACCATTAGAGCTGATTAATCTCGATTAGGAGCACAGACTTAAAGGTTTTTTGTTGACAAGGTTAATGTTGCATTTGTGCCACCAAATCCAAAGCTATTAGATAAAGCAGTTTCAATTTTGATGTTATCAATACGTTTTCGCACAATATTCAAGCCTTCGGCGCTTGGATCTAAACTCTCGATATTCGCAGAAGCGGCAATGAAGTTATTATCCATCATCAGCAATGTATAAATCGCTTCATTTACACCAGCTGCCCCCAAAGCATGACCTGAAAGTGACTTAGTCGATGCGATCGCAGGGTTTTGCTTTCTACCATTCTCACCAAACACTTCACGAATCGCTTCAAGTTCTTTAGCGTCACCTACTGGAGTGCTCGTACCATGCGTATTAATGTAATCAACATTATCAGTAATACCGTCTAACGCTAGACGCATACAGCGTACGGCGCCCTCACCGCTAGGTGCAACCATGTCATATCCATCGGATGTTGCGCCGTACCCGATGACTTCCGCATAGATTTTTGCGTCACGTGCTTTGGCATGCTCATACTCCTCTAACACAACAATACCACCACCACCTGAAATCACAAAACCATCACGGTCGGCGTCATAGGTACGAGAAGCTTTATCTGGTGTTTCATTGTATTTGCTACTGAGCGCACCCATTGCATCGAATAAAAATGACATCGTCCAATGCTCCTCTTCGCCGCCACCAGCAAATACAATATCTTGCTTACCTAACTGAATTTGCTCAACACCCGCGCCTATACAATGTGCACTGGTAGAACAGGCTGAACTAATACCATAATTCACGCCCTTAATTTTCGCACCAGTAGCTAAGCAAGCTGCTATGCCACTAGACATGGTTTTTGTCACCATATAAGGCCCTACACGACGTATACCTTTTTCTGCCAGAATATTGGTCGATTCCAACATACTTTCGGTTGAGGTTCCGCCAGCACCTACAATCAACCCTGTACGAACATTGGAAACTAGCTCTTCTGACAAACTAGCATCCGCAATCGCTTCTTGCATGGCAAGCCAAGCGTAAGCATGTCCTTTAGCCATAAAGCGTAGTAGTTTACGATCGATCTGCTCTTCAATATTAAGGTTTTTAATTGATCCAGCCACATGAGAGCGCAAACCACGCTCAGCATATTCAGGTTGATAAGTAATACCTGATTTACCAGCTTGCAAGCTTGCTAGCACCTCAGCTTTGTTATTACCCAGACTGGATATAATTCCCATTCCAGTAATCACTACACGACGCATTTCGTGCTCCCTAAAGTTATTTTTTTATTATATTAAAGTAATGCTTAAAAATTGTCTGTGCGTGTGAACAAACCTACGCGTAAATCATTAGCTGTGTATATTTCACGTCCATCTAAACTCATGGTAGCATCAGCCACACCCATTACTAATTTACGCATAATCACACGCTTTAAGTCAACTGTATAGGTCGCCATTTTAGCAGTTGGCAACACCTGTCCTGTAAACTTAACTTCACCAGCGCCGAGCGCTCGACCACGCCCAGGGCCACCGGCCCAACCTAAATAGAATCCAACTAACTGCCACATTGCATCTAAACCTAAGCAACCAGGCATCACAGGGTCACCTGTGAAATGGCATTGAAAAAACCATAGATCCGGGTTGATATCTAACTCAGCAATAATTTGACCATTACCATATTTACCACCCTCTTCGGTGATAGAAACAATACGATCAAACATCAACATTGGTGGTAATGGTAATTGCGCATTACCCTTACCGAACATTTCACCCTTACCACACTTTAGTAACTCTTCTTTTGTAAAGCTGCTTTGTTTTTGCATGTTTTTTATTCTAAAATAATGATCTAAACCGCTATTTTCACCGTAAATTCAATTTAGCGAAAGCCTTATTCATGCTTTATCAGCACTTTTTGTTATATGTCAAACTATAACATTAACAAAATATGCCAGTTATTTACAACCATGGCAGCTAAATACTGGCTAAATACATCTTAGTAAAACTCTTTCCTACTTGTAAGTCATTGAGTAAATAATTGTTTATTAAATAATATATTGTTGCTAATTAGCTTTTAGTACAGATATCTAGACTATCATCTTTTAACTAGCGATATAGCCAGCTAGATCACTGAAGGTTTATGACATCTAGTTTCTTTTAATTAACATTGTGACAATGCAGCTCGAATGAAAAGCTTAACGCCTATATTTAAGTGTTAATCTTAGTATATTTAACGTAATGTCAGTCGCGCTGACAGCTCAGCAAACTCGGCGTGAGAAAGTCTAGCTGTAGACCCAATCCAAGCTTAGCTAACTGACTCTTCTAATGCTATAGCTTTAATTTAATAAACTGTACTTAGCTATATACAGATCTGTTTACACCTTTCAGCAAAACAACTACACTAGATACATTCTGTTACAAATTCTAATAAATCAATGACTACTAACAACTTACTTAGGGTACATTAAATGAGCGATATACAACTAGCCGATTGGCGCAACCATGCACTTAGCTTAGAGTCAGAGGTTAACAAAGTGATTGTAGGTCAACACATTCCAGTCCGCTTGATTACAACTTCAATTTTTGCACGCGGTCATGTGCTACTTGAAGGCGATGTCGGTGTTGGTAAAACCACGCTGCTACGCGCGTTTACACGTGGTATTGGTGGCGGCTATCAGCGTATCGAGGGTACTATTGACTTGATGCCTAACGACCTGGTGTATCACACTTACCTCGGAGAAGATGGTAAACCTCACGTGAGCCCCGGCCCAATTTTGATGTCTGGTGAAAGCCTATCTGTATTCTTTTTTAATGAGATTAACCGTGCACGCCCTCAAGTTCACTCCCTATTACTACGCGTGATGGCAGAGCGCACACTTACCGCGTTTAACAAAGAGCATCACTTTCCACACATGCTCGTTTTTGCAGACCGCAACCAAGTAGAAAAAGAAGAGACTTTCGATATTCCATCAGCAGCACGTGACCGCTTTATGATGGAAATTCCAATTGTAGTGCCACATGACGACAGCATTATGGAATCACTCGTATTTGACACGCGTTTCCATGACGCAGATGCGCTAGTTTCAAACGTGCCTGAAAATATTTTACAGTTTGACCAGTTAAATAAGTTTGCCAGTATTTTACAAAACAGTATTTCTGCAAGCCCTACCCTACGCAGTTATGTACTTAACCTATGGCGTGCAACTAAAACACCGACTGATTTTGGTGTAAAAGTTTCTGGTGTGGATATGAACCGTTTGGTGCTATCTGGTGCTAGTCCACGTGGTATGGCGATGGTGTTACGTGCAGCCCGTGTAAATGCATGGTTAAATGAACGTACGGCTGTATTACCTGAGGATATTCATGATGTGTTCCATGCAACTGTTGCGCACCGTTTAGTATTCAGCCCAGTATATGAAATGCGCCGTACAGAGGTTGCTCGTGATATGTTGAGCGGCATCATTCATGCGATTGCGGCACCTTAACTTAAACAAATAATAATAACTAGCTAATGACCGTAATCACTCATCACCTTCATAACGTAGATTTAAGTCTGAGTTAGACTAATTAGATAGGTGCAATTCAAATGTCACAAGAGCGTATAAAAGAATTCAGCTATCACATTGCATGGCGCTCGCGCTCACGCAGGCCAGGCAGGCACAAAAGTAACCAGCGTGGTATGGGCATGGAGTTTCGTGGGCATACTACGCTGCTAGCTTACCCTGATCCACGCCGAATAGACATACGCCAAACTATACGCGATCCGCTTGAGCAGGTGCATGTACGTATTTTTAACCAAAAAAGTGTCACACCAGTGTTTGTATTGTGTGATATGTCTGGCTCTATGCAGTATGCTAGCACTAAGCAAGACGGCATCTCTCAAAAAAAAATTGAAATTGCGGCAGATATTGCACAATCAGTTGCGCAATCGGCTACCCGTAATCGTGACCTAATCGGTTTTATCGGCTTTGATGATGTGGTACGCGAAGACTGGCTATGCACGCTCTCCACTAGACCACATACTACAGTTGAAATGGCTGAAAACTTAAGAGCTTATGAAGCAGAGGAAGTAGGCAGTCGTGGTATAACGCAAATCGTAAGACTATTACCGAGAGAACGCTCGCTAATTTTTATGGTGTCAGATTTTCATATGTCGATTGCTGACTTGGAAGAGTCTTTGGTGTTAATGCAGCGCCACCATATTGTACCTATTGTCTTATGGGACTCTTCTGAATATAGCGATCTACCAGAATTTGGTATCACCAATGTCACAGACCCTGAAACTGGTGCAAAACGTACATTATTCTTACGTAAATCTTATCGTGACCGAATTCTAAAAAGCTTTACCGATAGGCGTTTAGCCATCGAGAATCTGTTTTTACGTTACGATATGCAACCGTTCTTTGTAGAAAACAGCTTCGATGCAGACCGACTGTCTGAATATTTCCACCAGTATGTGGCAGCTTAATTAATTGAGTACATTTATGCGAACAAGTATACCAACAAAAGTTCTATTAGCTGCAGGCATGCTCATATCATTCGTCAGCCAGCTCGCTTTAGCAGATGTTATATTGCCGGATATTAATGCCAAATATGTCACCATAACAGAATACAATCCCACACGAGATGCAGGCTATGTGGTCGGTGATATATTGGAAAGAACCATTACGCTTAATATAAAAAAACCCTATGAATTGATGAAAGAGTCTCTCCCTATTGTAGGTTATGAGCATCGTTGGAAGGGTCAAATTTCAGGTATAGAACTTTCAAAAGTCAACTCAGAGGAAGTACAACATAATGATAGCGTAACGCATGTTATCCATTTAACGTACCAAGTGTTTACCACTGGCAAGTTAGCTAAGCCAGCCGTATTAAGAGCGGAAATTCTTAAGATGAGAAACACTGAGAAAAAAGAAATATTGCAATACCGCGTCCCCTCTTTCAACTTCCGCGTTTCTCCGCTCTCTGTATTTGGCTCAGTAAAGTTAAAAGAAGAGTTGAGCCCATACACGCCACCTTTCTTAATCGATTCAAGTAAGCAAAAGTTAACATTAAAGCTACTAATTAGCTTGCTAAGCCTAGCATTACTAGGGTTACTATATATATTCGGTATGCGTGCCTGGCTACCTAGAATGGGTGCACCTTTTGCAAAAGCATATCGTGATATACGTCATTTGCCTGAAACTGCCGAAGGCTTGCAGCAGGCGACAACACGCATTCATGAGTCACTTAACAAAACGGCTAATAGCAGCTTGTTTGGTAGTAATATCAATGGTTTTCTTCAAGCCAACCCAGCTTTTTTACCAGTAAAACAAGATCTTGAAAAGTTTTTTGCTTTGTCACGAAAAGTGTTTTTTGAGCCTGATGCTACACAAGACATAAATGAATACTCAAAAGCTTGGTTAATGAAGTTTTGCCGCCACTTGCGAGATTGTGAACGCGGCTTAAGGCCAGAAACGAGCACATAATGGGATTTATGCATCCATTAGTATTATGGCTGTTGCCACTGGCACTGTTACCGATTTTACTTGAGCGCTCATATAGCCGTAGCTATTCTTGGTTAGATATGCTGCCAAGTGATCCACTTTCGAACTTAATTGGTTTACTACTTAAAGTCTTAGCAGCCGTCAGCTTGGTTAGCATACTGATTGGTTTGGCTGGGCCGCATAGCTTAGAACAAAAGGTTGAGCGTACTGGAATTGGTGCTCAAATTGGCATGGTGATTGATAGAAGTGCCAGTATGGATGACCCTTTCTCTGGTAGTACGGTAGAAGGTCGTGTTGGTGAAACTAAATCAGTCGCCGCGGCCAGACTGATGACTGAGTTTGTGAACTCTCGTCAAAATGACATGGTAGGTGTAATTACTTTTAGCAACTCCGCAATGTATGTACTCCCACTAACAGAGAGTCGAGAGGCTATTCAAGCTGCAATTAAGGCCACGGCCGGAAACTCGCTGTTTCAGACGAATATTGGTGGGGGCTTAACTAGTGCTGTGAGTTTGTTTGAAAATGTTCCAGATTCAGGTTCTCGCGCCATTATTCTGCTGTCTGATGGTGGTGGCCGCATGGGTGGAGATGTGCAGCAAAAGCTACGTGAGTGGTTACAAAGATACAACATCACGCTATATTGGATTGTGCTAAGACAACCGGGTGGCATTAGTATTTTTAATGAGTACATACCAAAAGAAGAAGGTTCATTACCTTCAGAAGTTGAACTATATGAATACTTCAAAACACTGCGTACACCATTTAATGCATACGAAGCAGAAGATCCTAAATCATTGGCAACAGCAATAGCTGATATTAACCAAAAAGAAAGGAAGCCAATTAAGTATATGGAGAAAATTCCTGGTCACGACTTTACACAACTTTGCTACATCATTGCCGCACTGATGATTGCTCTACTGCTTAGCGTTAAATATTTAGAGCATAGAACATGGAAAGTAAATATATGAACCTTTGCTTAAAATCTATTACTGTCAAACAACTGACAATTACGCTCACATTAATTGCGGTAGCTTCAGCAGTAGGCATTGCGGTTGAGCTTAATCGCATACGCCAGATTAATGCTTTTAATCACGCTATTAGTACTGGTAAAAACCCACAGACTGACAGACTGAGCTATGAAGCTAAATTTGCAACAGCTTATTGGCTTGCAAATAATGAGCGCCATAAAGAAGCTACATTATTATTTTCTCAACTCATAGAGAAAGGTACTCCTAGCCAGCGTGCAGCAGTACATCACAATATAGGCAATATGTTTTTCTTAAAAAGTCTACAAGTCAGTGGTGGCAATGACCCTAAAGTGAGAGATGAAGTTGAATACCTATTAACTCAAGCGTATAGCTCATATAAACAGGCGCTCAAGTTAGATAATAGCAATTGGGGTACCCGCCGCAACTTAGACCGTGTGATTACTCTATTACCTGAAAACCCTACGCCAGGCGTTGGTGAGTCAGACTCACCTGGCCTGATTATGGGCAATATTCCCGTAGGCCTTCCTTAGAGGTATATTGTATGAAAAGCCTTATCAGATACTTTAAAACATATCGTGATTCTGCGCTCCTCAGTAGCGCTATATTGATGCTGCTTTTGGCTATGTGTCATATTACCGTTCCAGTAAAGCATAATATCTACACGTATTTGCTTGTAGCCGATATTTCACAAAGCATGAACACCATTGACATGACTGTAGATGGCAAACCAGCATCACGTATGGCGCATACACAGAAGATGCTACACGAACTTATCTCTTCACTTCCCTGTGGCACAAAAGTCAGTGTTGGCTTATTTGCAGGTGTTAGCGTTGCCGCGCTGTACAACCCTATTGAGGTATGCGATAACTTTGCGGCAATTCAAGATACCATAGACCATCTTGATTGGAGAACGGCTTGGTCGGGCAATAGTCGCATTCGCGAGAGCTTGTTTAGTATGACTAGAGTCATCCGTAGCTTTCCTGAAACAGCACAAGTTGTATTCTTTACTGATGGTGAAGAGGCACCCAAGTTACATGCATTCAACACCAAGGAGCTCACTAACTTTCAGGGGGCTGATGGCTGGTTATTAGTGGGTGTAGGTTCTGAAAAGGGCGCCTCTATCCCAAAGCTCAGTGAAAAAAATCAATTGATCGGGTATTGGTCAAATGAAAGCTTTGCATTGCAACCTGGTATTGCACAAATTTCCGAGTCTAATCTTGGCGTTAGAGATGACAATGTGGCCGGTGGTGAACAAGATCGCTTTATTTCAAAACTGAACTCAGAATACATGAAGGCTATTGCTAAAGAGATCGGCGCTACTTACGTTGATGGCAATAATATACACATCATATTAGACGCTATGAAAGACCAAAAACCTGCACGTCGTGATGTTGCCCCGTTCGATTTAAGCTGGGTATTAGCCTCTTTGGCTGGTCTGCTGCTGCTGTCTGCTTACTTTAACAAACATCCTGTTGAGCAAATTGGCCAAGCACTTAAACTTTATAGAAAAAATGTGATTAGAAAGCAACACGATAAAAACGAATTAGTGATTGCACATGATAACCATATCAATTAATAAAATTCTGTTAATCAGGTAAATTAGGGGGATTGTTGACAAAGTTTTTACGCCAACGTAAATACACTCTTAACTGACGAAGTGATTCAGCATCTGTACTATCTTGTAGCAGCAAAATATAGCGACTTTGCCAAACTTTGAGCCAAGTAAACTCTTTTGCTACAACATGTAAGATAGTTAAGTGAGCACTAACAAAACTATCTGGCATTATCTGAACAACAAAACTTTCGTCATTTTTTTGCATTAAATAACACTCACCTGCCTTATTTATTTGCAATAACTTCCAAGACCTAGTCAGACTTAACAGGCCATCTAACCTAATAAAGTAGGTAGTTGACATGATGATAAGCAGTACTAACAGCATACCTAAACTAAGCGGAATTGGCACTAATAAAAGCATAGTGCTAAAGAATAGCGCTGCGGACACCACCCATGTTATTAACATACGTGAGGGCTTGAATATAAGGGTGATAGGCTTCAAGATATAATATACTTAGTTCAATTTACAAAACTTTTTAAATAAAAGAGTACCACATGACAAACAATGACTGGCAAGAATATCAACGCATTCAAGACGCAGTGTTTAATAACGAAACAATTAGCTCATTCGGCAATATAAAAAGCGAGCTGATATCTACGCAAAGTCAGAATATTATTTGCGATTTGTCACATCTAAGCTTATTAGAAATCAGTGGCGATGATGCTGTTACATTCTTGCAAGGTCAAGTTACTAATGATGTGAGACTACTTAATGACAATTATGCTCATTACACAGGCTATTGCAGCCCTAAAGGACGCTTACTTGCACTATTTTTTGCTTTTACACACAATCAAAAGCTGCATTTGGAGTTTAACCAAGAGCTGCTTGAACCTATTGCCAAGCGACTAAAAATGTACGTGATGCGCGCAAAGGTAGCAGTTAATGATATATCAGACACTACCGTAAGAATAGGTTTGAGCGGTAATAACATCGCGGATTTACTTACTCCATTCTTTGCTACAGTACCTAAACTTGCTTATGAAAGAGCTAGTACTGAAGACGGCACTATCATTTGTATGCCAAGTGCAATCTTGCCGCGCTATCAGATTATTTGCAACACCGAATATGCAAAAATGATATGGAATGCTTTGAGAAGTGATTGTAAGCAAGTTGGCAAGGCATGCTGGGAATGGCTAGAAATTCAGGCGGGAATTCCAGATGTCTATCTAAGCACGCAAGAGGAGTTCGTACCCCAGATGCTGAATTTAGATGCATTAAATGCTATTAACTACAAAAAAGGTTGTTATACAGGGCAGGAAATTGTGGCACGTACACATTACTTAGGTAAGGTAAAGCGTCGTACCCAACTAGCTCATATTGCAAGTAATAGTTGTCCAACCATAGGTGACGATATAGTGGATACTAATCAACAAGCCATTGGTAAAATTGTACGGTGTGCACCAGCAGTAGACTCAGGGTTTGCTGTATTGGTTGAGTGTAGGTTAGCTAACTTAGGTCTTGCAGATACTTACTGGAAAGGAGTTTCCTTAAGTATCAACCAGTTACCTTACACATTAGACTCTATAGATAATGAGTCAGAAGCGACTGTATAGATAGCCGTATAAAAGCGACATATGATTGCCTCGGCACTATCTAAAATACATCATCTGTAGCAGCTTCAAAAATGGTCATGGCGAAACTTTAACATTAGCGGCGTTCTGCATCGCGTCGTCTTTATTAGGTATTTGACTTGGTGTTTGATTAAAATTGGGTGCTTGGTTTGGCTGAGCTTGTTTAACGCGGGCTGAATTATCAAGTATTTGATAAAACACCTCGTCTTGTTTGATCATACCTAACTCGCTTCTGGCACGCTCCTCAATAGCTGCACGGCCACTTTTTAAATCACGCACTTCAGCATCTAGTGTTTCATTACGTGCTTTCAAAGCGCTGTTTTTTTCTTGCTGTGTAGCGAGTTGTCTACTTAAGTCCCATACTCGTAACCAGCTCCCTTTACCTAGCCACAGTGGATACTGTAGCAAGGCGATAAGGATAACGAGTATGAGCGTTAATGCTTTCACTTACTTAAATAACTGATAGAAAGCACCGATACCAGCATAGCTAGATGCATCACCTAACTCTTCTTCAATACGCAATAATTGATTGTATTTAGCAATACGCTCAGAACGGCACAATGAACCTGTTTTAATTTGCAATGCATTGGTTGCCACTGAAATATCTGCAATAGTCGTGTCTTCTGTTTCACCTGAACGGTGAGACACAACTGCCGTGTAACCAGCACGTTTAGCCATTTCGATAGTTTGGAATGTTTCAGTCAAAGTACCAATTTGGTTTACTTTGATTAACACCGAGTTAGCAACACCACGCTGTATGCCTTCACGCAAAATTTTGGAGTTAGTCACAAACAAGTCGTCGCCTACTAATTGCGTTGTTTTGCCTAGTTTGTCTGTCAGTAGTTTCCAGCCATCCCAGTCAAACTCACCCATACCGTCTTCAATCGTAATGATTGGATATTTATCCACCCAAGTTGCTAGATAGTCTGTAAATTGAGCTGAGGTGAGAGATAAGCCTTCTGACTCCAAATGATATTTACCATCTTTATAAAATTCCGTACTTGCGCAATCTAAACCTAAATAAACATCTTTACCTGGCTCGTATCCTGCAGCAGAAATCGCCTCTAGAATCAATTGGATAGCCGCTTCGTTAGATGGTAGATTTGGTGCAAAACCACCTTCATCGCCCACAGTGGTTGCTAACCCTTTCTTATGTAACGTTTTTTTCAGTTGATGAAATACTTCTGCTCCGCAACGCATCGCTTCACGGAATGAAGGTAAGCCAGCTGGGATAATCATAAACTCTTGCATATCCACGCTGTTATCAGCATGCGCACCGCCGTTGATGATATTCATCATCGGAGTTGGTAGTTGCATAGCACCTGAACCGCCTAAGTAGCGATACAAAGGTAAACCGCTTTCTTCAGCCGCAGCACGCGCACAAGCCATAGAAACCGCGAGTATAGCGTTAGCGCCTAAACGATCTTTGTTTTCAGTACCATCAAGCTCAATCAAAGTTTTATCAATAAAGCTTTGCTCTTCAGCGTCTAATCCAATGATAGCCTCAGTGATTTCCGTATTTACGTTCTCAACCGCTTGCAGAACACCTTTACCTAAATAGCGATTTTTATCACCATCACGTAACTCCATCGCCTCTTTAGCGCCTGTGGAAGCACCTGAAGGCACTGCAGCACGACCGATCACTCCGCTTTCAAGCAATACATCACACTCTACAGTTGGGTTACCACGAGAATCTAAAATTTCGCGGGCGATAATATCTACAATTGCACTCATGACTACTCCTCAATATACAAATTAGTTTTTAACTTATTGATTCTAAATAAAGAATCTGTAATTATTTATGTATTTGTTGCTGTGTTATTTACTTATACAACTCTACTTAACGCCCTTGTGAGCTAATGCTGCATTCACATATGCGGTAAATAGTGGATGACCTGACCGTGGGTTAGAAGTGAACTCTGGATGAAACTGTACTGCTACAAACCACGGGTGCGTAGCTTTAGGCAGCTCAATCATCTCACACAACTCTTCAGTCGGTGTTCTTGCAGAAACCACCAAGCCAGCTGCTTTTAGCAGGTCTACGTAATGATTATTCACCTCATAACGGTGGCGATGGCGCTCATTCACTTGCGCACCATAAATGCTTGCTGCCATTGTATTTTCTACGATTGGGCAAGCTTGTGCACCTAAACGCATGGTACCGCCAAGATCTGAGTTTTCATCACGTTTTTCGATTTTTCCGCTAGCATCTTTCCACTCATCAATTAAGCCAATGAGCTTGTGTGGCGCTTCTGCGTTAAATTCAGTACTATTCGCACCCTTTAAACCTGCTACGTTGCGAGCGAACTCAATAACAGCCAATTGCATACCCAAACAAATGCCAAGATAAGGCAGTTTGTTTTCACGCGCATATTGAATTGCTGCGATTTTACCTTCTGTACCGCGCACACCAAAACCACCTGGAATCAAAATCGCATCCATTGTTTTTAACATGTCAGTACCTGAAGTTTCAATCTCTTCACTATCCATATAGTGAATTTTGACTTTAGATTCGGTATGAATGCCCGCATGAATTAAGGCTTCCGTGAGCGACTTGTAGCTCTCGGTCAAATCAACATATTTACCCACAAAGGCAATATTGACCGTGTATTTTGGATTTTCTATGCGAGTAACAATATTTTTCCACACGCTTAGATCAGCTGGTTTGGCTAAAATATCTAGCTTATGGCAAACAATCTGATCCATCATCTGCTCATGCAAGAGCCCTGGAATTTTATAGATAGAGTCTGAATCAATCGCGCTAATCACCGCCTCGTACGCGACATTGGTAAATAAAGCAATTTTGCGTTTTTCATCTTCGGGGATTTCACGTTCAGCACGACATAGCAAAATATCAGGCTGTATACCAATTTGGCGCAACTCTTTAACCGAGTGCTGTGTCGGCTTAGTTTTAAGCTCACCTGCGGTTGGAATCCAGGGCAGTAAAGTCAAATGCACATAACAGGCATTGTTACGACCTTCTTCAAAACCCATTTGGCGAATGGCTTCTAAAAACGGTAGTGACTCAATATCACCTACCGTACCACCAACTTCTACAATAGCTACATCAGCGCCCTCTGCGCCACGTTTGATGTGATTTTTAATCTCATCAGTGATATGTGGAATCACCTGTACGGTTTTACCTAGATATTCGCCACGACGTTCTTTTTTAATCACGGTTTCGTAGATTTGACCAGTGGTAAAACTGTTGCGCTTTGCCATGCGCTGTGAAATAAAACGCTCGTAATGCCCTAAATCTAGATCGGTTTCAGCACCATCGTCGGTAACAAACACCTCTCCATGTTGAAATGGCGACATTGTTCCAGGGTCAACGTTGATATAGGGGTCGAGTTTAAGCATGGTTACTTTAATACCACGCGATTCAAGGATAGCACCGAGACTTGCGGCAGCGATGCCTTTACCAAGAGAGGAAACTACACCGCCGGTTACGAATACATATTTGGTCATGGAAAGGCACTTATTATTTGTTGCAGACGGGATAAGATTTTACCGCAAAACAGATGCCTCACAAAATGTTATCCAAAATAAAGGTGTATTAATTTACTTGTAATTTTTTATTATTTATTTTCAAGCTACTTACTCTCAACTTGAGTCTAATCTAAAGCTCAAATCGAAACTTTAGCCCGACTCCCATAAGTCTTGAATTTTTCAAGCACCTCCAACATTTCTTGTTGACTTAATATATGCGGTTCGCCAACTTGCAATGCAAGTATGTATTGCTCACATAAAGTTTCTACTTCTTGGGTTATCTCTAGTGCTTTTTCTAAAGTTTCGCCTACTGCAATCATGCCATGATTTCCTAGCAAACAAGCTTTGCGCCCATTTAATGCTTCAACAGCATTATCTGAAAGCTGTTGACTACCAAACAACGCATAAGGCGCACAACGTATGCTATCGCCACCAGCAAGTGCAATCATATAATGAAATGGTGGTATGTCTTTACGGAAGGTGCTTAGCGTGCTGGCATAAAGGCTGTGCGTGTGAATTACAGCATTTACCTGAGGTTTCTGATGCAAAATATCTTGATGGAATCGCCATTCGCTTGATGGCGGATGAATGCCAATCGAGTTACCTGAGAAATCCATCCACACCATGTCTGATGATGTCATTTTATCGACAACCAAGCCTGTAGGTGTGATTAAGAAACCCGGCTGCCCCTTAGCATTATCCGCACGCACGCTGACATTCCCAGCAGTGCCTCGGTTCAAACCTAAACTCACCAGTTGCTGGCTAATGTTTAATAGTTGTTCACGTTTGTTTTGCATTATTTATTCCAAAATGCTTTTCAATTGACTTGGTGCATAAACACCCTGTTCTGTAATGATACCAGTCACCAAGCGCGCCGGTGTCACGTCAAATGAAGGATTAGCCACCCGAGTATTCGCTGGTAAAATATTCACTTCTGCAACTTCGCCCGTAGCAAGTACACCTATCATCCAAGCGACTTCATGGCCGTCACGCTCTTCAATTTCAATTTCTTGCACGCCATTTAACATAGTCCAATCAATCGTTGGTGACGGCACTGCAGCATAGAATGGTATGTGATTATCAAATGCTGCAAGTGCCTTTAAATAGGTGCCTATTTTATTACATACATCGCCTGAACTGGTGACGCGATCAGCACCGACGATGACCATATCTACTTGTCCTTGCTGCATTAAATGACCACCAGCATTATCACTAACCACAGTATGCGGCACGCCATGTTTCCCCAACTCCCAAGCCGTTAAGCTTGCACCTTGATTGCGTGGGCGCGTTTCATCTACCCATACATGCACATTAATCCCAGCATCGTGCGCGGCATAGATGGGCGCGAGCGCTGTGCCAAAATCTACAGTGGCTAGCCAACCTGCATTGCAATGCGTGAGTATATTGAATTGCCTGTCATACTTAATACTTGTATGCAGACTCTCAATTAAGCTCAAGCCGTGTTGGCCGATGGCTTGATTAAGTAAAACATCCTCATCGCAAACTTTCGCAGCCTCAGTCCATGCGGCTTGCATACGAAGCTCTGTCGCCAATGGCGATAACATCTTTGTCATACGCTCTACCGCCCAACGTAAATTGACTGCCGTTGGTCGAGTTTGTATTAACTGCTTGGCAGAGAGATACAAGTACTCGTCACTACAATTATCTTGCATCGCCAATGCTATACCATAAGCCGCTGCAGCACCTATTAACGGTGCACCACGAACTTGCATAGTTTTTATTGCAACGACCATTTGCGACATGTTGGTAACTTTAACAATCTTAAACGCATGAGGTAGTTTTGTTTGATCAATAATAGACACGCACCGACTACCAGCCGCCGTATCATCACTAGGCCAGATGGTGCGAAATTTTTGATTATTTATTATCATAAATTACTCATTCAAAAGTTGACTTTTAAAAAGTTCCCTGAAAGAAAAAATACTCTCCACATTATCTGTGGATAACTTTGTGAATAACTGTGACTTGAAAATGTAACATACCAATTTATAAGGCTTTTTTCAAATCGCCTAAATTTTAACCTAATATTAAACCCTTATATATCAATCACTTAAATTAATCACTTTGTTTTATAAGGGTTTTTAGGAATACTTAAAGTAGCACATGAGGTGGTGTGCATAAGTCAGCTAATTTAGGCAAAACTTTTAGGGCATTGATACTAGTCATATCAAGCACTTGAGCTATATTTACCTGCCTTATATCAGCCAAGACTTGTGCAATTTTACTTAGCTCTAACGGGGTATTTCTTCCATTCGGACCTAGCCACTCAGGTGGAATATCAGGCGAATCCGTTTCCAAAACAATAGCTTCTAAAGGCAACTTGGCAGCAAGCGCTCTAATTTTTAAAGCGCGGCTATAAGTCATCGCCCCGCCAAAGCCCAGCTTAAATCCAAGTGCTATAAATTGCTCAGCTTGTTGAAAACTACCATTAAACGCATGGGCAATACCGCCATGAATTTCAAACCTTCGCAAGTACTTTAAAACATCATCAATTGCATTTCGCACATGCAGAATGACGGGCAAGTCATACCGTTTAGCTAGTTTGAGTTGCTCTGAAAAAAAATAAGTTTGTAGTTCGATATTACTTTTAGTGACGAAGTAATCTAGGCCGATTTCTCCTATTGCCACAGGATTATTATTTTCAATATAAGTTTTTAAAATCTCAATATCACCTAACAGCGCCCTATCAACATACATAGGATGAACACCAAGCGCGTAAGCGCAATGTTGATGCTGTAGACATATTTGTATCACGGTATCGAAGTTATCACGCGCTACAGTGGGTATAACGATACTTGAAACCCCTTGTTGCAAAGCTAGCCTAGTAATGCTGTCTCTATCAGCATCAAATGCTGCTGCATCAAGATGGCAATGGGTATCTATTAACATAAATTAAGTTATTTTTTTAACTGGCTTTGCACGCAAACGAATATCGCTCCCAAATTGGCGTATATCCACAATCTGCAGCTCCGTTGCTTGTTGCATTTCAACTAGTTCAGGAATAGCAAACATGGCTTTGGCATCTGCACCCATCAATTTGGGCGCATAGTATAAAATGAACTCATCTATCAAACCGGCCTGTAAGAATGCACCATTCAAACCCTGCCCTGCCTCTAGCAAGACATCATTCACGCCTCTTGAGGCTAAATTTTCAAGTAATTTCCGTACGTTAACGCGGCCGCTCTTATCAGCTAAATGTAATAACTGAGCGCCAGTAGCAGCTAATGAGACCGCTTTGTTAGCTACATCATGCGCATAAGCAAGCAACACAGGACTAGTAACAATCAGTTCAGGATTAAGCATTTTACAATCGACTGGTGTTTGTAGACGACTATCTACAATGACCCTTAATGGTTGGCGAATAGTATTTTCTAAGCGCACATTCATACTGGGGTTGTCAGCCAACACCGTACCTATACCAGTAATGATGACGCAAGATTGCGCTCGCCAATTTTGTACATCAATACGTGCAGATTCACCAGTAATCCACTGACTTTTGCCATTATTAAGCGCGGTTCGGCCATCTAAACTCGCCGCAATTTTGCACCGAACATAAGGTAAGCCAGAAGTCATGCGCGAAATAAAGCCAAGGTTTAATGACATAGACTCACCTCCCATCAAGCCAACTTCAACCTTAATGCCATTTTCTTGAAGGCGCTTTATACCATTGCCTGCCACTAGAGGATTCGGGTCTTGCATCGCCACGACCACACGTTTTACACCCGCATTAATTAAAGCATCGACACAAGGCGGTGTGCGGCCATGATGATTACATGGTTCCAGGGTGACGTACGCATCGGCGCCTTCAGCACTCGAGCCAGCTTCACGTAAAGCAAATACTTCTGCATGTGGCTCACCTGCTTTAAGATGAGCCCCTTGGCCTACAATTTGATTATTTTTAACAATAACACAACCAACATGTGGATTAGGTTGCGTGGTATACAAGCCTTGCTCTGCTAAGCGCAGCGCTAGGGTCATGTAAGTGTGATCAGCTATTGAAAACAAGATAGTGTTTGATTAACCAAATAACGACATAGTTAATTTAATGTGATGAAATACGACTGTTAATTAAGCGATTATTTTCATCAAAGTGAAGCAATAAGCCGTGATAAACGTGCATGCACTTGCCTAAATCATACTCCATAGCATTGCCATCTTCGTAGCTAGGACGGCCTAGCAATACGGTAACGGCATCCTTACTAGTACCTTTTGATAATATATGTTGTTGCAAGTCGTAAGCCATATCGCCACGCTTGCAATCTTGCTCTAGTGTAGCCACGCTTTGCATCCACTTCACTTGGTCAAATTTTTCATCGCCAAAAGTAATGCTATCTTTCATCATCCACCATCCGAAAAACATCACAGTGACTAGCACGGTAAACGCAGCAAAAAGAATGGTAGCCCAGTTAATAAATTTCATGCTCTACATCCTAAATGGTCGGCATTAGGCAAATGAAATAGCTTACAAATCACGAATTGCATCGTTAAAGTCATCCACATCAGAAAAGCTGCGATATACAGAGGCAAAGCGAATATAGGCGACTTTATCCATCAGCTTAAGTTCATGCATCACGCTCTCACCTAAATCTCGTGCAGGTATTTCACGCTCGCCCAAACTTAGCAATTTTTGTGAAATTCTATCTAATGCACGGTCTACGTACTCCGTAGGCACTGGGCGTTTATGCAATGCGCGAGTAAATGATAAGCGCAATTTTTCACGATTAAATTCTTCACGCGTACCGTTGGTTTTGACCACCTGCGGCATGTGCAACTCTGCTGTTTCGTAAGTAGTAAAACGCTTATCACAAGTTCCACATTTGCGGCGACGGCGTATAGAATCACCTTCATCATTCACGCGCGAATCGATCACCTGTGTATCAGCATCACCGCAAAAAGGACATTTCATTAATGAGTTATCACCTAACTTTGATAAACAGGGAAGCGCGCAGTCAAAGCATGTACTTTCGCTTTAGTTGCCGCAATTACTGCGTCATCTGCTGGATTATCCAACACATCAGCAATCAAGTTTGCTACTTGACGCGCTTCATCTTCTGTAAAGCCACGAGTTGTAATTGCAGGTGCGCCAATACGAATACCTGAAGTTACAAATGGACTTTCTGGATCATTAGGAATTGCATTTTTGTTTACCGTGATATGTGCTAAGCCCAGTACAGCATCAGCAGCTTTACCCGTTAAACCTTTTGTGCGTAGATCTACCAGGAACATATGTGACTCTGTACGACCTGAAATAATGCGTAAACCACGTGCTGTTAAAGTCTCGGCCATCGCCTGTGCATTTTTAATCACTTGCGCTTGGTATGTTTTAAACTCTGGTTGGCTAGCCTCCAAGAATGCGGTTGCCTTTGCTGCAATCACGTGCATGAGTGGTCCACCTTGCAAGCTGGGAAACACGCTAGAGTTCAGTGACTTCTCAAACTCGGCTTTAGCCAAGATAACACCACCCCGTGGACCACGCAAAGTTTTGTGTGTTGTTGAAGTCACAAAATCCGCATGTGGCACTGGATTTGGATAAACGCCAGCGGCGATCAAACCTGAATAATGCGCCATATCGACCATAAAATAAGCACCCACTTTTTTAGCTATCTCAGCCATACGCGCCCAGTCAAAACGTAAAGCGTAAGCTGAAGCACCACCAATCAACAGTTTTGGTTTACATTCAACCGCAATGCGTTCCATCTCGTCGTAATCGATCTCTTCTTTATCGTTCAGGCCGTATGGCACAATGTTAAATAACTTACCTGATAGGTTAGCTGGTGAACCGTGCGTCAAGTGACCGCCGTGACCTAAGTTCATCCCCATCACAGTGTCACCTGGTTTCAGGATAGAAAAATACACCGCTTGATTTGCTTGTGAGCCAGAATGTGGTTGCACATTGGCATACTCTGCACCGTACAATGCTTTCAAACGGTCGATTGCTAATTGTTCAACTTGGTCTACATACTCACAACCACCATAAAAACGCTTGCCTGGGTAACCTTCTGCATACTTATTGGTTAACTGCGAGCCCTGTGCCTGCATCACCGCTGGGCTAGTATAATTTTCTGAAGCAATCAACTCAATATGCTCATGTTGCCGAACGACCTCACTGTTAATCATGGCATCTAAGGCTGGGTCAGCTTTGTTTAGGGTATTGCTATAGTTAAATGGTGCTTGCGACATGGTTTTAGTTTTCCAAATACTAGATTATTTTAATGAAATAAATGTTGACTTATTTTAACACGCTCAAGCACTAAGATTAAAGGCAAAAGATTTAGTTACTCACTTATAGCAAGTTATAATATAGATTAGCTATAAATTAACTCAATCTCAATCGGAATAACCTATATGAAATGGACTGACAGCTTAAGAATTGCCGAGTCACTTTACGACAAGCATCCAGACATTGACCCGAAAACAATACGCTTTACTGACTTAATGGAATGGGTAATGGCGCTTGATGACTTTAATGATTCAGCAGAACATTGTGGTGAGAAAATACTAGAAGCCATACAGTTAGCCTGGATAGACGAAGCTGAATAACTTTCATCTTTAATTAATACTATTGCAACTAGTTAATTAGCCCCAATAAAAATAGTATGTCTAAAAATACTATTTTTATAGCTTCGATTTGGATAGTGTTGGCAAGCACTATCTATTATCTGTCGGACAACATTCAAAACCCTAATAAAATTAACCGATTAGGTGAGAGCAACACTGTTGTATTAAAGCGTGGGCTGGACGGTCATTACCGAGCTGAAGCGCTCATCAACGGTGAGAAAGTCAATGTGCTGGTAGATACTGGCGCTACTGGTGTGGCGATTTCGCAGAGCGTTGCTGACAAGCTTAAGTTAAGTAGCATAGATGCCGTCCGCACCAATACTGCTAACGGGGACAGTGTGAGTTATATGGTGCGCTTGCATTCCGTAAAACTAGGTGGCGTTAATGCCAATGATGTATCGGCTATGATTGCGCCTGGTTTAGATGGCGATGCCCTACTTGGCATGTCGTTTCTAAATCGCATGGATGTAAGGCTTTATAAAGGTGAGATGACCATTAAGCAGGCTAATTAATTTTGTTGAGCAACAATTCGTTGCTCATACAATAAGCTTAGGTAATCACTGTAGGCGCATCACGACCAGTGCGCTCTTTCAACTCAGAAATTTTTAAGGCAATTTGTATCATTTCAGCCAGTGCTACTTGCGCATCTAAATGGTGATTTTCTATATTCGGATCAAAAGCTTCTAAATAAATACGAATGGTCGCACCCTCTGTCCCTGTGCCAGAAAGCCTAAATACAATACGTGAACCATCTTCAAACAAAATACGAATACCCTGATTATGACTGATAGAGCCATCAATGGAATCGTGATAACTAAAATCATCACAGGTTTTCACTTTATACACGCCAAATGACTGGCCCGGCAAGCAGGTAAATTGCGATTTAATATGGGCAATGACGCTATTGGCAGCTTCTGCTGGAATCGTCTCATAATCGTGACGTGAATAGACATTACGGCCAAATTCTGCCCAGTGCACCCTCAGAATCTGCTCTACGGATGCTCCCCTTTTTGCCAGCACATTCAACCAAAACAATACCGCCCACAAGCCATCTTTTTCACGCACATGGCTAGAGCTAGTACCGAAGCTTTCTTCACCACATAATGTGACCTTGCCTGCATCCATTAAATTGCCAAAAAACTTCCAGCCTGTTGGTGTTTCATAACACGGGATATTTAATTTAGCTGCAACACGGTCAACCGCACCACTAGTAGGCATGGAACGCGCCACGCCAGCAATGCCATGAGCATAAGCTGGTACTAAGCTGGCATTAGCAGCAAGAATAGCAAGGCTATCAGAAGGCGTTACGAAGAAATTTTTACCCAGAATCATATTACGATCGCCATCCCCATCCGAAGCGGCGCCAAAGTCAGGTGAACTTTCACCTGCAAACATGGTTTTTACTAAATCTTCCGCATAGGTTAAATTTGGGTCTGGATGACCACTACCAAAATCTTCTGAAGGAATACAGTTCATTAAGCTGGACTCTGACGCACCTAAGCGATTGACAAAAATTTCTTGTGCATAAGGGCCAGTCACCGCATGCATAGCGTCAAACTGCATTTGAAAGCCACTTGCCAATAGCTCTTTGATAGCTGGAAAATCAAATAGCTTTTGCATTAAATCTGCATAGTCTTGAACTGCATCAATGACTTCAACAGTAAACTTTCCATTGTTGAATATCGATTTTCCTAATGTATCAACATCCACTCCAGGCAAGTCTGCGATTTTATATTCTGTGATTTTTTTACTTAAATCAAAAATTGCATCTGTGATTTTTTCAGGTGCAGGCCCACCATTGCTGATGTTATATTTAATTCCAAAGTCACCATTGATACCGCCTTGATTATGACTCGCTGACAGCACAATGCCACCGAATGTTTTGTATTTACGTATGATATGTGAACACGCTGGCGTAGATAAAATACCCTCTTGACCAATAAGCACACGAGCAAAGCCATTAGCTGCTGCCATGCGGATAATAATTTGAATCGCTTGACGATTAAAGTATCGACCATCACCACCGAGAGCTAATGTAGCATCGTTTGGTACATCAAGCGTATCAAAAATACTCTGTACAAAATTCTCCAAGTAGCCCGTTTGCTGAAAGATTTTTACCTTTTTGCGTAAACCTGAAGTACCAGGTTTCTGGTCGTTAAAAGCAGTGGTTTTAATTGTTTGGATTTGCATATAAGAGGCCTAGAATACTTCGTGAGAATTAACTTGGTAGAGAATGATGGTATAAATTCAATTATAGCGAGTACGCAACCTTTTTGGAGTAGCCTATTCATTGATTCATAAAATTTGCTTATTGCAATTACACTTTAATGAAATTAAGCTTTAGCTAAGGCTCTATCAATTATATCAAGCGCCTCATCAAATATTTCGTCTTGAATGGTCAATGGATATAAAAAGCGGATTACATTACCGTAAACACCACATGTCAGCAGTATTAAACCTTCTGTTAATGCAGCTTGATGTACGCGTTTTACTGCGTCCACAGAAGGCTCATTGGTGGCAGCATCAAAAAACTCTACGGCGATCATAGAACCCAAACCGCGCACGTCTTTAATCGCAGGTATTTTAGCCTGCGCTGCTTTCAGGTGTGTCATGAGCTTGACTCCCAATACATTTGCGCGCTCAACTAACTTTTCTTCTTCAATAACATCTAGCACAGCATGAGAAGCTGCTATGGCTAACGGGTTGCCTGCGTAGGTTCCACCTAAGCCGCCCGGTGCAGGACCATCCATCACTTCAGCTTTTCCACAAACCGCTGACAAAGTAGTACCGCCCGCTAAGCTTTTAGCCATGGTGATGATATCGGGTATCACGTCATAATGTTCTGCTGCAAATAACTTACCTGTGCGGCCAAAGCCTGTTTGTACCTCATCATAAATAAGTAGAATTCCGTGTTCATCGCACTCTCTACGTAGTGTTTGCATCAATGTTTGTGGTGCAGCATAGAAGCCTCCCTCGCCTTGTACTGGCTCAATCACAATCGCAGCAACACGTTTAGGATCAATATCGGCCTTGAATAACAAGTGCAGCGCATTGATAGAGTCTTCAACACTAATGCCATGCAAGTCAATTGGAAATGGAATGTGATATACCTCAGCAGGAAATGGCCCAAAACCAACTTTGTAAGGAGAAACTTTACCGGTCATGGCGCTGGTCATCAGTGTACGACCATGAAATGCACCGGTAAAGGCAACGATAGCTGAGCGCCCAGTACTTGCACGAGCGATCTTTATAGCATTTTCTAAGGCTTCTGCACCGCTTGAGAAAAAACAGGTTTTCTTAGCGTGTGTGCCTGGCGTGAGCTTATTAATGCGCTCAGCCAAGGTAACATAACTTTCATAAGGCAACACTTGGTAACAAGTATGCGTAAACTGCTGCAACTGCGCCTCAATAGCTGCCACGATTTTGGGGTGCCTGTGCCCAGTATTTAGTACCGCAATGCCACCTGAAAAATCGATATAGCGCTTACCTTCTACATCCCACACCTCAGAGTTCAGTGCACGCTCAATAAAGAAATTAGCCATAACGCCTACACCGCGCGGTGTAGCTGCTAAACGCCTGTTATGTAAATCTTGATTGGTAATAGGTGCACTCATACTTTCGTCCTTACATCTAGTTTTTTGATGTTCTAGCTTTATCTTATTAAATTAAGCGCAATTTATTAAACTAATCGTATCCACGTTGTTTTTAGCTCGGTGTATTTTTCCAAGGCATGTAGAGATTTATCACGGCCGTTACCTGATTGTTTATAGCCCCCAAAAGGCACGGTGATATCATCTTCATCATAGCTGTTCACGTGTACCGTACCAACCCGCAAGGCACGTGACACCATATGCGCGCGCGTCAAATCCTGCGTCCAAATAGCCGCAGCAAGTCCGTACTCAGTGTCATTAGCAATAGCAATTGCCTCTTCTTCTGTATCAAATGTAATGATGGAAAGTACTGGACCAAAAATCTCTTCAACGGCAATTTTCATATCGTTAGTCACGTCATCAAATACCGTTGGACTGATATAAAAACCGCCTGTTTCAGTTAATACGCGCTCGCCACCAGCGCACAGTTTTGCACCCTGTGCTTTACCACCTTCAATATACTTCAGTACATTTTCCATCTGATCACAGTCTACAATTGCACCCATAGTGGTATTAACATCCAACGGATCACCGGGTTTAAAATCAGATAAATTAGTCAGTAGCTTTTTTACAAACTCATCTTTAATTGAACGCTCAACTAGTAAGCGTGAAGGCGCATTGCAACTTTCACCCTGATTGTAAAAAATTGCGCCTATAGAAGCGGCGGCAGCTTTATCTAAATCTTTGCAATCAGCAAATATGATATTAGGTGATTTACCACCTAGCTCACACCACACGCGTTTGAGGTTGCTCTGCCCCGCCATCACTTGGATTTTCTTACCTACACCTGTGGAGCCTGTAAAGGCAATGCAGTCCACATCCATATGCATTGCTAACGGTGCGCCTGCATCTGAGCCAAAGCCCGGAACTACATTTAACACACCTTTTGGTATACCAGCTTCTATCGCCAAATCGCCTAGCCTTAAGGCTGTTAATGGTGATTTTTCAGAAGGTTTGAGTACTATACTACTGCCTGAAGCTAAGGCTGGTGCAATTTTCCAGCATGCCATTAACATAGGGTAATTCCACGGCACGATTGCGCCAACCACGCCGATAGGTTCACGCGTAATCATGGCAAGTATGTGGTCTGCCGTTGGCGCAATTTCATCGTAGATTTTGTCAATCGCCTCGCCAAACCAGCGTAAACTATTGGCAGCTGAGTTAACATCTACACTTAAACTAGCTGAGATTGGTTTACCCATATCCAGCGTTTCTAACAAGGCCAACTCAGCTTTGCGTGCTAAAACCAGATCAGCAAAACGAATCATGATTTGCTTACGTTTGCGAGGTGACAAACCAGCCCAGCGCCTATCATTAAAAGCAGCACGAGCAGCAACAACGGCACGGTCTATATCTGTAGCTTTACCACTAGCTACATCAGCCAATTTACGACCATCAATTGGGGAGAAACACTCAAAAGTACTACCATCAATTGCATCCACACGCTGACCATTAATAAAAGCACGCCCATCGATTATTATGTCTCTAGCTCTTTCATGCCAATCAATTCTAATTTCAGCCATATTTATAACCCCGCCATACATACGTATTTTAACTCTAGATACTCATCAATGCCGTGGTGCGAACCTTCACGGCCCATGCCTGATTGCTTAATGCCACCAAACGGTGCCGCTTCATTTGAAATCATGCCAGTATTCACGCCCACCATGCCGTATTCAAGCGCCTCGGCCACATGCCAGATTCGACCTATATCTCGACTATAAAAATAAGAGGCTAGGCCGAATTCAGTGCGGTTTGCTAACTCAATCACTTCTGTATCGGTCTTAAAGCGGAATAATGGTGCCACAGGGCCGAAGGTTTCTTCACTAAAAACTAAAGCATCATCACTTACGTTGGCTAAAACGGTAGGTTCATAGAATGTACCGCCTAAAGCATGACGCCTGCCACCCTGCATCACCGTTGCACCTTTGGCTAGCGCGTCTGCCACATGGCTTTCAACTTTCTCAATCGCAGCGACATCAATCAGTGGACCTTGCGTAACGTCCTCTTCGTTGCCAGCACCTACTTTTAGTAGCGCCACTTTAGCGGCTAGTTTTTTGGCAAACTCATCATAAACGCCATCTTGCACAAAAAAGCGATTTGAACATACACAAGTTTGTCCCGCATTACGGTATTTGCTAATCATGGCACCTTCAACTGCCGCATCCAAATCTGCATCGTTAAATACAATGAAAGGTGCATTACCACCCAACTCAAGCGATAGCTTTTTAATCGTATCTGCACATTGGCGCATTAAGATACGTCCGACTTCTGTTGACCCTGTGAATGAAAGTTTAGCTACCACAGGGTTTGCACATAAAGCCGCACCTATTTGGCGTGCATCGCCTGTAATTACTTGCAATACACTACTAGGCACACCCGCCTCTTCTGCTAATACGGCTAAAGCAATAGCACATAATGGTGTTTGTTCGGCAGGTTTAATAATCATGCTACAACCAGCCGCTAGCGCCGGTGCTGCTTTACGGGTAATCATCGCGATTGGAAAGTTCCAAGGTGTGATAGCAGCAGTAACGCCTATTGCTTGCTTTAACACCAATAAACGACGGTCACCCATAGGCGCTGGAATTGTTTCACCATAGACACGTTTAGCCTCTTCAGCAAACCATTCAATGAAGCTTGCACCATAACTCACCTCACCGCGTGCTTCAGCTAAAGGTTTACCTTGCTCAGCGGTCAGTAACTGCGCCAAGTCTTCTTTGTGCAGAATAATCAAATCGAACCAGCGTTTGAGTATTGCAGCACGTGCAGCCGCCGTGAGGATCTTCCATGACTTTTGCGCAGCTTCAGCAGATACAATCGCGCGCTCTGTTTCAGCGCGGCCCATCAGCGGTACTGAAGATAAAACTGAGCCTGTGGCGGGGTTAGTGACACTTATCGCCTTCCCAGAATCTGCACCCACCCATTGCCCACAGAGAAAGGTAAGATTGTTTTTAAGTAGTGCAGAATGTTTTAATTGTATGGACATAGTTTTCTGCTTGATTGGATTTGATGTAGAAGCGACGAGATATCGCTTCTACTTATTGCTATCGCTGTAAGCTAGCGCTTCTTCGCGCTTACGTTTACGTTCTTGATGTGAGGTATAAAAACTTGAAGCAATAACAACAATAGTGACTACAGTAATTGTTACAGTGGCAACTGCATTAATGGTTGGGTTTAAGCCTAATCTAGCACGCGAAAAAATCACCATAGGCATTGTTGAATAGCCCGGACCAGACAGAAATGAAGACAATACTACATCATCAAATGATAATGTAAATGTCAGTAAAAATGCAGAGACTAGCGCAGGAACTAACAAAGGGAACGTAACTAGAGCAAACACCTGTATAGGCTTACAACCTAAGTCCATTGCTGCTTCATCTAACTTACTATCCATCTCACGTAAGCGCGAGGTGACTACAACCATAGCATAAGCCGTACCTAATAATGCATGACCTAGCAAAATAGTGAATAAGCCACGTTCTGGAAATCCTAGCCAATTTTGCACAGTCACTATCATTAATAACAGCGACAAACCCACAATTACATCTGGCATCACCAGCGGCATGCTAGACATTGAAGTTAGCAAGGTACGACCTTGAAAACGCTTATAACGATTTAAAGCATACGCAGTAAACGTACCAAAAAATACTGACATTAGTGCTGATAACCCTGCAATTTCAAGCGATAAAAGTACTGCTGAAATTAAGTCTGAATCTTGTGCTAATTGGGTATACCAACGAAAGCTAATGTGAGTCCAGACAGTAACTAGCTTTGAATCGTTAAAAGAAAATATAACAAGTGTGACTATTGGCAGGTATAAAAACAAATAAACAATAGCCATCCAAACTTTAGCCCATATTTTATTTGAAGTGCTATCCATCATCTGCCCTCCACCTGTTTTGCTTGAGCTTTATTATAAACACCCATTGGCACTAATATTAGCAATATCATAACTATGGCTACAGCTGACGCCATTGGCCAATCATTATTGCTAAAGAACTCGTCCCACAACACGCGACCTATCATTAATGTGCTCGAACCGCCGAGTAACTCAGGAATCACATACTCACCAACTGCTGGAATAAATACCAGCATTGAGCCAGCAACAATTCCCGCTTTCGAAAGCGGTACGGTAATCAGCCAAAACGCTTTAAATGGGCTAGTACCGAGGTCTGCGGCAGCTTCAAGGTAACGCATATCCATTTTAGTCAAATTGGCATATAGCGGCAAAATCATAAACGGCAAATATGAATACACCATGCCTAATAACAGTGAAAAAGAGTTGTTCATCATCTCGATAGGTGTATCAATGATATGCAAGCTGATGAGTATATTGTTAATCACACCATTACTGACTAACAGAGTCTTCCAAGCATAGATACGTAATAAAAATGACGTCCAAAACGGTAACATAATCAGCATCAACAAGGTCGGCTGCATATGTTTAGGTGAGCGTGCCATATAGTAAGCAAATGGATAGCCAATGGCTAAACATAATAAAGTGGTAATGACAGCGTATTTAATAGAAGACAAATACGTTTTAAAGTAAAGCGAATCAGTAGCAAGAAACTGATAACTGGCAAAATTTAAAGTCAGTCTAGGCCAACCCTGACTCCAATTTATCATGTTTGAAATACTCGTTGACTCCATTTCTGACAAGCTAATTTTAAGCACAATGAGTAGCGGTATAGCCGCTAACAATAAAAACCAGAAATATGGAACACCAATAACTGCAAGGCGTCCAGTGGATAAACTAGTAAAGAAACTTTGTATTTTAGCCATAGCAATTTATCTTTATGAATTCTTAATGCATTTAAAGCTGAGTTAACCTTATTGCGTTAACACCACCATTGCTAAGTCGTTCCAACTTGCATAAGCGCGATCCCCCCAAGTTAAGCCGCAACTTAAATCACGTGTATTGTTAAGCTCTTGAGCCTTAATAACCTTGCCACTATCGAGCCTCAGGTGGTACGTAGTGTGAGCACCAAAATAAGCAATTTCAATGACTTCACCAACACACCAGTTATAGTTACTATTTGGCTTATCTTTAGACAAAATGATTTTTTCAGGTCGTAAAGCCGCACCTACATCCATGCCAGAATGCCCACTCACACCATGCCCTACATAATGCACACACTCCGGACAACGTACGGTCACATGATCAGGCTCATCTTCTTCAATCTTGCCTTCAAATATATTCACAGTACCAATAAAGTCGGCCACTTTGCGACTATTTGGCATTTCATACACAGCATCAGGCGCACCAACTTGCAAGAAGTAACCTTCACTCATCACGGCAATCCGCGATGCCATAGTCATAGCTTCTTCTTGGTCATGCGTGACCAATACACAAGTAACGCCCACTTCTTCAATGATATTTACCAACTCCAGCTGTGTGGCTTCTCGTAATTTTTTATCTAAGGCACCGAGAGGCTCATCTAGTAATAATAACTGGGGACGTTTTGCTAGGCTTCGCACCAAGGCAACACGTTGCTGTTGACCACCTGAGAGTTGATGCGGCTTACGTTTTGCATATTGATTAAGTTGCGCCAAGCTAAGCATTTTTTCAACCCGGTCGGCAACCTCATCTTTAGGTATTTTGTCGCGCTTTAAACCAAAAGCTACATTTTCCCAAACACTTAAATGAGGGAATAGCGCATATGATTGAAACATCATATTGATTGGACGTTGAAATGGCGGAAGATTAGTAATATCTTGATTATTTAGAAAAATCTTACCTTTGGTAGGCTTTTCGAAGCCTGCCATCATGCGCAGCAACGTAGACTTTCCGCAACCTGATCCACCAAGTAAAGCGAAGATTTCACCCTTCATTACTGTGAGTGAAACATCATCTACAGCCTTAATCGTACCATCGTAAACCTTAGTAACATTTTCAACGCACAGTAAAACTTCTTGCGTAGCTTTACTCGCATTTTTAGGAACTGTTGCCATAAAAACCTTATCTAAGATATTGAAAACTAATACATATATGCTTTTGTAGAGGCATGATTAATAGCGCCCCTACAAATAAAACAACGATTAAACGCCGGTTTTAAACTTAGTATACAAACGAGTCATATTACGTTTAGTTTGTGCGTCTTCAACACCTGGCGGCACCAGCTTAGCAATATCTTCATCAGATAGGAAAATTGATTTGTTGTTTTTAATGTCTGCATCAACAAACTCTGTTGCTGCTTTATTAGGATTAGCATAAGTCACTGTATTCGTGATTGCGGCAGTTACTTTTGGCTGCATGATGTAATTCATCCACAAGTGTGCGTTATTTGGATGTTTTGCATCAGCAGGAATCGCCATAGTATCCATAAACATCAAGCCGCCTGTTTTTGGCACGAGCGCTTCGATGTGTTGCTCGGCTTTATTCTCAATTGAACGTTTATGCGCTAAGTTAAAATCGCCAGCCCAACCATAAGCTACACAGATATTACCGCTTGCTAAATCATCAATTTGACCACCAGAGTTGAATTTCTTAATATCTGGGCGCACTTTCATTAACATATCAAAAGCCGCTTGATAATCATCTGGTGTAGCTGTGAAAACCGGCTTATTTAAGTAATGTAATGCTGCTTGGAATACATCGGCAGGGGTATCTAAAAACGTTATGCCGCATGATTTTAACTTACTAGTATAAGTTGGGTTAAATACTAAATCCCAAGCATTATCTGGCATAGGCGTATCACCAAGCGCTGCTTTAACTTTATCCACATTGATACCAACAGTGTTGTAACTCCACATCCAATCAATTAGATAGTCATTACCTGGATCCAGATCGGCTAATTTTTTCATAACGCCCGGATCAAGATTCTTCATGTTAGGTAGTTTGGTTTTATCTAGCTTTTGATATAAACCACCATCTATTTGCAATTTCGCCCAATTAGATGAAGGTACTACAATGTCGTAACCAGTGTTCTTGGCTATCAGTTTCGCATGCAAAATTTCGTTACTATCAAATACATCATAACGTACTTTAATACCTGTTTCTTTCTCAAAATTAGCAATCGTATCTGGTGCAATGTAGTCTGACCAGTTGTAAATATTGAGGATTTTTTCTTCTGGTTCGCTAGCTGTTGCCACCATTGGCTTAGCTGCCTCAACTGCAGTGTTGTCAGATTTACTACAAGAAACTGTAGTTAGACTAGTAATAATCGCCATACCTAGCAAGTATTTACTATAAGTTAAATTCATTTTTGTTAACCTCTTAAATTAGTGAGTGACTGATAAAGCTTTACTAAAAATTTGTACTTTTTTGCACTATAAAACGCCTTATGCTGACCAAATAGATTCAAAGCAATCTTACAATAGGCGGGTTCAAAAACCAACCATAACCACATTTAATTGCATGGTGGATATAGCTTATTAATCATAAACCCTTGCGCTTTTAAATCAGCTAATGTTGCATCTAAGCACTTCTGAATTAACGCGACCATTTCATCAATTTGCGCCTTGGTAATCGCAAGCGGTGGTGCAATGATCATACGATCACCTACCGCTCGCATAATCAAGCCATTGGCAAAACAATGACCACGACAAATCATGCCTACACCTATATCCTCATCAAAATGTACATGGTTTGCTTTGTCTTTCATTAGCACGAAACCGGCGACTAATCCTAGTGTTTCTACTCCACCGACCAATGGATGCTTGGCTAGCTCGACATATTTTTGCGCTAAATATGGGCCTGTTTCATTGAGCACTTTATCGACTAAGCCCTCGCGCTCCATAATTTCTATATTCGCCAATGCCACAGCACAGGCGGTTGGATGTCCAGAGTAGGTGTAGCCATGATTAAATTCACCACCCTGTTCAATCAATACTTTAGCGACACGCTTGCCCACCACTACGCCACCTAAAGGAATATAGCCAGAAGTCACGCCTTTAGCAAAAGTTATTAAATCAGGTTTGCAGCCCAGTAGTTGCGAACCAAACCACTTACCAAGGCGACCAAAACCGCAAATCACCTCATCGCAAATCAGCAAGATGCCATACTTATCACAAATACGTTGGATCTCTGGCCAGTAAGTTTTAGGAGGGATAATGACACCACCCGCACCTTGCACAGGCTCTCCGATAAATGCCCCGACTTTATCTGCACCAACCTCTAGAATTTTTTTCTCTAGCCAACCGGCTGCCTCAATACCAAATGCATCCCTATCTTGGTTAGGTGCTATGCCGTAATGATAAGGCTGTTCGATGTGCTCTATGCCAGGAATCATGCCGCCTTGTGCATGCATGTCCTTCATGCCTCCTAACGATGAACCAACTAGTGTTGAGCCATGATAGGCGTTATTCCGTGAAATAATCACTGTACGTTCTGGCTGACCTAGCGTTGCCCAATAATGACGTACCATGCGAACGTTGGTATCGTTAGACTCAGAACCTGAACTGCTGAAAAATACATGACTATAATCATTACCGGCTAACTTGATAATTTTTTCTGCAAGCTTAACCGCAGGTACATTAGTCGTTTGAAAAAAACTATTGTAATAAGGAAGCTCTAGCATTTGTTTAGCAGCAGCATCTACTAGCTCCTGCCGTCCATAGCCAATATTTACGCACCATAAACCAGACATCGCATCTAAGATTTTTTCACCTGTGGAATCCCAAATATAGATGCCATCTGCCTTAGTAATAATACGTGAGCCTTTATCCGACAGGCTTTTATGATCGGTGAAAGGATGCATATAGTGCGCTGAATCTATTGCTTGTATTTCTTTAGTATTAATCATAACTTTCTCAATTCAGGTGTCTAGACTTCCCACTACAGCACAAAACAGCCACGCCCCATGCACTGAGTGCCTTTAAACATGCATTAAGAGATGTTCACGTTCCCATGGGCTAATTACACGCAGAAACTCGTCGTGCTCAGCGTCTTTCACTGCTAAATAGACATCTACAAAATCCTTACCCAACACTTCCTGCAAGGCCTGTGAATGTGCTAACTTTCGTATCGCTTCAGATAAACCACGGGGCAACTGGTAATCAGAGGCATAAGCACTCCCTGTAGTCACTTCGGTGGGGTTAATCTTCTCTTTAATGCCTAAGTAACCACAAGCTAAGGTAACTGCCATCGCTAAATAAGGATTAGCATCTGCACCCACGACGCGGTTTTCTATACGGCGACCAGCTGGTTCAGAAATTGGCACGCGGATACCCACGGTACGGTTATCGTAGCCCCATTCAATGTTAATCGGTGCAGCACCATTGCGTACAATGCGACGATATGAATTTACATAAGGTGCTAGCAACACCATGGCGGATGGTAGGTATTTTTGTAAACCTGCAATGTAATGGAAGAATGTTGGAGATGCGGTACCATCAAGATTACTAAAAATATTCTGTTTAGTTTGAGTATCAATCACGCTTTGGTGAATATGCATGGCTGAGCCTGGCTCATGTTGCATAGGTTTAGCCATAAAAGTGGCGTACATACCGTGACGCATCGCAGCTTCACGTAATAAGCGTTTAAAAAAAAATGATTTATCAGCCAAAATCATTGGCTCATCATGTAAAAAGTTAATCTCCATTTGCCCTGCACCAAACTCATGAATCAGCGTATCAAGCTCTAAACCCATCACCGCAGAATAATCGTAAATATCTTCAAATAATGGGTCGAACTCGTTCACTGCATCAATGCTATATAACTGGCGGCTAGTCTCTTTTCGGCCACTACGGCCTACTGGCGGGCTTAAAGCAATATCTGGATCTGGATTACGCTCAAGCAAATAAAATTCTAGTTCTGGCGCTACAATTGGCGTCCAACCTAAGTCTTTGTATAAATTAGTAACCTTACGAAGCACATTTCTAGGCGCAAAATCAATTGGTTTACCATGATGATCTACGCAATCCATGATCACCTGTGCAGTCGGATCTACCGCCCAAGGTACCAATCTAAGCGTAGTTGGGTCTGGAATAAGCACCATGTCTTTATCTGTGACGCCAAATACACGGTCATAACCTTCATTACCATCAGGTGACTCACCTGTTACTGTCATACCAAATACCGCTTCTGGTAAACGCATCGCGCGGTCTGTAGAAAATTTCTCGCGAGGTAAAATCTTACCGCGTGCTACTCCTGTTAAATCTGGAACTAAGCACTCAATTTCAGTAATGTTGTTTTCCGTCAACCACTTATCCATATCTATGTGGTTCATTGCTACTTGCTCTGTCATTTGCATTCCCCTGTACGGCTTTATTAACCACTTACTTATTAACTGCTTATTGATGCGCTCTTTATCTTTTGCATCTTTTTTAAAGCGTTAATCTGGTGGTTCTCGCCTTCTCAGCCTAAGTCTGCATGCATCACCAAATGCCCTGAAAATAGCCAAGTATTGTGAGTTTTCCATGACTTTCCATTCTGGATGCCACTGCACGGCCAGCGTAAATGCCTTAGCCTTTTCTATGCGTATGGCCTCAACTAAACCATCTGGTGCATATGCTTCTGCAACTAATCCATCACCTAGTCTATCCACGCCTTGACCGTGTAAGGAGTTCACTGTCATCTGTGTTGCGCCAACTATTTTAGCTAACTGGCCATCCGCCACTAAGTCTATGTGATGTGCTTGCGCATACTGAATGTCAATGGAAACGTTTCTAATTTCTCTATGATCTTTCAAGCCAGAGACCTCATGAACGGCTTGATACAAACTGCCGCCAAACGCAACATTCACCTCTTGAAAACCACGACAAATAGCTAATAATGGCACTTCAGCTTTAACAGCTACCTGTACAAGCTTTAAAGTAAGCGCATCACGCGCAGGATCTAATGGCAATGCTGAATTGTGTACTTCTTGGTCAAAATGTGAAGGGTGTACATTTGAAACGGAGCCAGTGAGCAAAATGCCATCAGCAATGGCTAGTAAAGCATCTATATCTAACAAATCCCCAATCGAAGGTATAACTAAAGGCAATGCACCAGCGGCCTCTGCAACCGCCACTAAATATTTATGTCCTACCACATGAAATGGATGCTCATCAAGAGGCTTAACGTCGGCAGGGATTAAAACAACTGGTTTACGTTTTGTTGCTATCATTTTCAGATTAAGCTTTATACGCTTACTCCCTATATGCCTACACTATAATGTATCTAAACAACATATATCAACACATGATTGCGCTACCTGATTGCTAAGTATATTTTTCATAAAATTGGTAATGCTACAAGAGTCTTTTAGATTATTTTAGATAAAACCACTTTATCACATTTAAATTACTAACAGCCACTAAGAGTAGTCTATCTCATGAAACAACTCAGGCTCCTAAAATGGCTATTAACCCAACTTAATCATTCAGACTTTCCTGTACTCATGCCTAACCATAGGCGCATCTACGAAGTGATCTGACGCACAATCACTACACAAAATTTACATGCGAGCGTCTACCTTCTACAAGAAATTTGGCAATAGATTTAGCCTTATCGCGCAACACTATATTAGGGACTTTTTAACAACTACTGGATGCAGGTCATGTGGCATCACAAACGGATAGTGGCACCTATGTTGCCTAAAATCTGACAGATAATATCTCTCTCATACCTAAGATTTCCATTAAGTGATCTAAACGCGGATTGGTAGTTTGTGACTCCATCAAAGCCAATTATATTAGTAGTGAGGTTCAGCCTTTTACACCAGGCGAAGATGATAACGCAAGCTTTCCTCACGAGCTACGGCGTCAATTACTTAACCAGCGGTAGATTCTGGCCTACATTTAGTGGTAGAGAAAGAAATGTCATCGTGGGTTTCTTCAAACAAAAGTCTTACTCATGCCTTAACGCCTCAATCGGATCCATTTGCGCAGCGCGTCTTGCAGGAAAATAACCAAACAGTACGCCAATACCTGCAGAAAATAAAAACGACATTACATTGGTAGTGACATTAAAAATAAACGGTATATTCATCACGATGGAAAGTCCGTAAGAGGCTATGGCGGCAATGATAATGCCTATTAAGCCACCTAGCGCTGACAGCACGACCGCCTCAATCAAAAACTGTAGCAAGACTTCTCGCTCTAACGCCCCAATCGCGAGTCGCAGACCAATCTCTCGCGTACGTTCTGTAACGCTAACTAGCATAATATTCATAATACCAATTCCGCCTACTAATAAGCTTACCGCAGCCACGGCCCCAAGTAATGTGGTCATCACTTTAGTCGTGTTTGAGAGTGTTTCAGCGAGTTGCTGCGTATCAAAAATATTAAAATTATCGTCATCGTTCTCAGCAAGTTTGCGACGTTCGCGGAGTAAATCTCGTAAGCTAGCTTTTAATGGGCCGCTATCTCGGCCATCCTCCATTGAGACCATGAGCGTATTCACTTTTAAACTACCAGTCACGCGGCGCTGAAGCGTATGCAGTGGTAAAAGTATTAAGTCATCTTGATCACCCATGCCGCCTTGACCTTTAGCAGCTAGAATGCCCACGACTGTGCATGAGAACTGCTTGATGCGTAATTGCTCACCAAGGCCTGTCTGCCCAATTGTGCCGGCATATAACTCTCGGCGCACCGTTTCACCAATCACGCAAACGGCTGCCCCTGCAGTTTGCTCATCTAGGTCAAAAATACGACCACTTGCCAATTTCCAATTTCCAGTAATAAACCATGCATTCGTGCTACCGTAAACCGTACTAGGCCAATTTCGTCCATTAGCAATCACATTGACGCTACTGCGTCCCTGCGGCGCCACCGCAGCAATGCCTCCGATTTCCGATTGTATGACAATAGCATCAGCCTCGGTAAACTGTGGTACACCACCACCGCCTCCACCACCGCCTGGTCCACGCTGACCAGGATTCACCATTAACAGATTAGTGCCAAGGCTTGAAATTTGCGTCTTGATGGCTTGGGTAGCACCATTGCCTAATGTCACCATAGTAATCACTGCAGCAACCCCAATCACAATGCCGAGTATAGTCAAAAACGACCGTAATAGATTGCGCCTAACTGAGCGCAGCGCCAACATGAATACACTTAATAACATTAGACAACCTCAGACACATTGACATCCGACACCTTTGAATCGAGCAAATAAGGCATTGTAGGATGTTCATTCACCTCATCTTTTGCAATTTTTCCATCTACAAAAGTCACTATTCGATGTGCATATGCAGCCATATCTAGTTCGTGCGTCACCATTAACACAGTGATACCTTGGTCTCTATTGAGTGCCACTAAAAGCGCCATAATTTCATGGCTACGTTGCGTGTCTAAATTCCCTGTGGGCTCATCAGCAAGTAACACTGCTGGCTCAGTCACAATGGCGCGTGCAATTGCGACACGTTGCTGCTGACCGCCTGACAGCTCTGCAGGCGTGTGATGCTCCCAACCAGTCAACCCTACTGAGGCTAATGCCTTAGTAGCGGCTACACGCCGCTTTTCAGCATTATCACCTCGATAAAGTAATGGTAGTTCTACATTTTCTTGCGCGGTGGTACGTGCTAGTAAATTAAATCCTTGAAAAACAAAGCCAAGAAATCGTCTACGTAATCGTGCATGCTGGTCGCGAGTTAAATTTTCAACATGTACACCTTTAAATAGGTATTGACCATATTTAGGAGTATCTAAACAGCCAAGAATATTCATGGCAGTAGATTTACCTGAACCGCTTGGTCCCATAATAGCGACAAACTCGCCTGCATAAATACTTAAATCAATGCCTTTTAAAGCAAGAAACTCAGTCGAGCCTGAGCCATAAGTTTTCTTAACATCAACAAGTTGTATAAGTGGCTGCTGTGCTATAGCTTGCTTGGTTAGTGGTTCGCTCACTGTGTAACCGCCTTTTGATCAGTTATCACTTGCATGCCAACTTTCAAATCACCGCCGATTATCTGCGTCATATGCCCATCACTAATACCAGGTTTCACGGCAACAGCTATTGCTGCGCTGCCATCTTTAGGTAATACCCACACTTGCTTAGCTAAGGCTACATTAGCTCTTTCAGCCCCAGTTTTACGATTACCCTTATTGCGAGGCATACTTGGCATTAAGCTAGTAGCGAACCCTTTTTTAACTGGTGATAGTTTGTCAGAATCTGCAGAGGTTGGTGTAAATCGCAAGGCGGTATTAGGCACTAACAAGGCATCGTTCACTTGCTTAGCTTTAATAGTCGCTGTCGCCGTCATACCTGGACGCAGGCTAAGATCGGTATTATCAACATCTAAATATGTCAGGTAAGTCACCACATTATCCGTAATAGTAGAGCCAAAACCAACGCGCGTAATACGTGCTGGAAACTTGCGTGTCGGGTAAGCACTCACGGTAAAAGTAGCAGCTTGATCTAACTTAACCGAGCCAACATCGGCTTCATCTACATACACCCAAAGGCGTAATTTAGTTAAGTCTTCAGCCATCGTAAACAAGGTGACTGCTTGCAATGAGGCCGCCACGGCATTACCTGGATCAACTGTACGAGTGAGTATCACACCGTCTGACGGAGCCACGATTGAGGCCTTAGATAGGTTAATTTGGTCTGTTGATAGCGCAGCACGCGCATCATTCACACCCGCCTTCGCGCTCAAGTCATCTGCTACAGCTCTATCGTAGGAAGCACGACCGGCATCAAGCTCAGTTTTAGACGGCACTTTGCCGCCCGATAAACGAGACACCTCTTCAAGTCTTTGCAAAGAAGCTGCTGTTTCTTTTATGGTCGCTTCGGTCTGCGAAACTTTGGCAATGGCTGCGGCTAAAGTTGCTTTTGAGCGCAATACCTGATCACTTAACTTTGAAGTATCAAGCTCCACCAAAACCTGACCTTTCTTAACCACATCGTTCACGTCAACATTCACTTTGCGAACCGTACCTGAAAGCTCACTGCCAATATTGATAGAACGGGTCGGCTGAATCGTACCGTTAGCCGTAACGGTTAAAGTCAAATTACCACGCGACACCTCTTGCGTTGTATATTTAGGTAAAGCTTCTGCCGCGCGTTTAGCCTGCCAATACAAGAAACCAGCAGCCATCATCATAAGCAGCGTCAGTCCAATCCACAAGGTTGAGCGGCGATGCCAAGCAACTTTTGCTGGTTCATCTAACAAGGTAGCAATGTCAACGACTGCGGCGTCTTTAGATGTTGTAGATTTAGTTGAGACGTTATTCGTGGTCATAGGAGGTAAATTCATTTCGTTTTTTCAGTAAGTGATGTTATTGTTTCAGCCTCGCTTGCTTGCCAGCCACCGCCTAAAGCCTTATAGAGGCGCACATGGTCTGAACTGACATCGGCATTTGCACTGGCTACACTGTCTTGCGTACTCAATAAAGAACGTTGCGTTTCAAGTACTGTTTGAAAGTCAATCAGCCCACTATCGTAACGTTGACGCGCCAAAAGTGCGGCATTGCTGGCGGATTCCGAGGCTAACTCCAGTCGAGATACACGCTGAATATCGCCACGTAAAGCAACTAATGCATCTTCAACTTCTTGTAACGCAGTGAGTACCGTGGCTTTATAAGCTAAGCGCGTTTGCGCCAACACCGCTTCTTGCGCGCGTACTTTCGCACGCCTTGAGCCTCCATCAAATAAAGGTATCGCGACATTTGCCAGCAATGAACTGACCACTGAAGAGCCACTAGTCAAGGAGCCTAATGTGAGCGCACTTAAACCGAGTGAGCCACTCAATGTAAAGTTTGGCAACCGCGCTGCATCAGCTTGTGCCAGCTTTGCCAAATCAGCCGTCACCCGATATTCGGCAGCCCGCACATCGGCACGCTGGCGCAAAGTTTCCGCAGGAAAACTCAACGCCAAATCATTTGCAGCTTGTGGCACTGGCCTGGCTATAGACAACTGTTGCAATAACGCAGCTGGTGGCTGACCCGTGAGTACTGCAAGCGCATGACTCATCTGTGCTATAGAGGTCTGTAATGGTGGAATAATGGCGCGTGTTTGCTCGGCTGCAACCTTCGCTTGTTCTGCATCTAAAGACGAAACCAAGCCCGCTTGAGTCCGCCATTCGGTAATTTGCAAGGTTTCTAACTGACTGCTTAAATTGCTATTCGCAATCGCCAAACGCGCCTGCGCATTGCGTAGCGAAATATAATCCAGCGTCACTTCAGCCGTAATTGAGACCTGAACATCACCTAAATTAGCTTCACTCACCTGCGCTATGGCTTCACTCGCATTCAGCCCACTACGATTAGCGCCAAATATATCTAACTCCCAGCTTGCATCGAAGTCAGCAGAAAAGTTATTGACAGCGCTATTATGACCAGACTTACTGCGACCTACAGATGCTGAAGTATCAAGGGTTGGCAACAAAGTAGCTGCGGCCACATCACGTAAAGCTCGTGCCTCTTGCAAAGCTGACTTTGCACTATTGACACTGGTGTTGTTTTGCAAAGATTGCTGAACCAAACTCACCAAAAGCGGATCATTAAACCGCTGCCACCAGTTTTTTAATGAGCTTGATCTAGAAATGGCTACCGCGCCATCCACTGACCATTTCGCTGGCACCTCCACTTTTGCAGACTCAGTTTGGTTGGGGTGAATCAGAGCACAGCCGTTAAGAATCATTAGCAGACTGAGCAAACAGACTAAACCCAATTTGTAGCCAGATTGATAATGATTTTTGTATTTATCTAGTAAAACATTCATAGCTTGCTTTAAAGTCAGTTGAAAATGTTGAACCCATTATGACCATAAGCAAAAAAAATAGAATAGGCTAAATAGTAAATTCGTGTAAATCTAGGTTAAAGCATATTAACTAAGACAGAAAAGCTAAATCACAGTAAGCACATAACTAGTCTCACAACTTAGGCAGAGCTGCGATGAAATCCTGCAACTAAATTTAGCTCAACCTCTGAAAATTCGTGCCTATACGCATCTATCATAAGCGAGAGGCTTACAGAATGCGTTAACGAGAAATAATGCAGTTACTTCACAATTAGCCACATCAGTGGCTGCCAGTTAACCCACACTCAGTGATCGTGTCAACACTCCTGACAAGCACATGATTAATGGCCAAACCGAGTTAAGCAACTCGTACCGTTTAAGTATTATTAGGCATACGATAAGTATTTAGTAAGCTTCGCTCACGACTAGCTATCGCAAGATAGCTCTCATGAGCCATGATATTTCAAAGTGGAAAGATAGCACTGCGCTGACTGATGACGAACGCTTAATTGTGAAACTTAGACTTTTCACTAGCGTAAACTCACTTGCTGCAAACAACACTTGGCGTCGACCACTATATTACCGCAAAAAATATTTACGTTTTCTTACGAACCATCGTTGAATACAAACCAAGCCTCTAGCAATGTCGTGGCTTGTGTAGTCGTTAGTCCAGCAAATCCAGACCTACCTTTACCCGGTGCAAAGATAAAGCCTCAATTGACACTGTAATATACAGCATAATTTTTTTGGCAATATGAGATTAATTTAACCTTTTACAACAGCGGCTGATATTGCAAAATATGTACAGAAGCTTAATGAGCACGTAAAAAGCTATATGTTGAATGAATCAAAATAATGCAATAAATTTTTCACCGCATATAGTACTAACTTAGAAGGCTAAACTCTTTCTAAGTGAAGTTAAGGTCAGACCTCAGCTTGTCTATATGGCGCTGTAGCATAATAGTCTTAACCTATTATGCGCTCAATGCGTTTATCTGGCGTAAACCAAATGCATGCAACTGCCGCATAAATCAAACCTGAAATCAATGGCGAACTAAATGCTGCAATAATGCCTACAATATAAAGTAAGGCAGATAATTTACCTTTGATATCACGGCCGATCACTTTAGCTAGTAATGAGTTTTTACCTTGGCTAGCTATAATGGTACGTTGTAATATAGAGTAAGCAATAGCAGCCATTAACAATACTAATCCGTAAAGTACGGATGGCATGGTTGCAAAATGATTTTCACCCATCCAGCCAGTAACAAACGGGAATAATGATAGCCAAAACAATAAGTGTAAATTGGCCCATAATATACTCCCTTTCACATGCTGAATCGTCTGTAACATGTGATGATGATTGTTCCAGTAAATACCTACATATATAAAGCTCAATACATAACTTAAAAATACAGGCAGCAAGGGTTTGAGGGCAGTAAAATCACTACCATGCGGCACTTTTATTTCCAACACCATAATAGTGATGATAATGGCAATTACACCATCACTAAAAGCTTCTAGACGGTTCTTTTCCATTCGGCTCTCACGCCAAAGAAACAATAGCTTCAATTTCTACTAATACATCACGTGGTAACTTAGCAACTTGTACAGTTGAGCGAGCAGGCGTATGTGTACCGAAAGTTTCGGCGTATACTTTATTCATGGCCACAAAATCATCTAGATTCTTTAAAAATACAGTTGTTTTAATCACCTTATCTAGGCTTGTGCCAGCAGCCTCAATCACTGCCTTTAGATTTGCTAAGACTTGCGTAGTTTGCACAGTGATATTGCCTTCAATTAAAGTACCATCTGCACGTAATGGGATTTGACCCGAAGTAAATAATAAATTACCTACCACCATCGCTTGAGAATACGGTCCTATAGCCGCAGGTGCATTTGGTGTTTGTATAATGTGCATATGAAATCCCTTTTTAAAAAGTTAATGTAGCAAGATTATAGTGTAGACAAACATAAAGTGTAGGAAGATATGTAGGACTAGATATAGTGCACTTATATATTAGCGGCATCAAAGTATTGAATATGTGCACGTTTTACATTGCAAAATAGCTCATAAGCAATAGTACCAGCACTTGCCGCCACCACATTGACAGACACTGTATTACCCCATAACTCTACTTGACTACCTATGGTTGCATTAGAAATATCAGTTAAATCTACAAATAGCATATCCATAGAAACTCGACCGACTAAGCGTGTCGCTTTACCATCTACAGCCATAGGCGTGCCCGTTATTGCTGACCGTGGATAGCCATCTGCATAACCACAGGCCACTATACCCGCAACCATGTCTCGTTCAGCGGTGAATATATTGCCATAACCCACAGAGTCACCCTGTTTGATGTTCCGAATTGAGATGATTTTTGAGGTAAGCTGCATCACCGGTTTCAATTTGGTATCCACACTCCTTAAAGGATCCGCACCATATAACATGATGCCAGGTCGTGTCCAATCACATTTAGCTTGCCTCCAACCCAGAATCGCGGCTGAATTCGCCAAGCTAGTCTCTGCACCTAACCCCTGAGTAGCCATCTGAAAAATCTCAATTTGCTGCAAAGTGTGATTCGAACTCACATTATCCGCATTTGCAAAATGCGTCATCATCACTATTTTTGCCACATTTTTATGCTTATTAAGACGCTCATAAGCTTGTATATATTCAACTGACGACAAACCAACTCTATGCATGCCGCTATCCATTTTTAACCATACTTGCAGAGGCTTGGCGACTTTAGCCGTTAATAAAATCTCTATTTGCCATTGGGCATGCACCACAATCCACAAATCACTTTCGACTATTTCAGATAATTCTGATGCCTCAAAAAAACCTTCCAATAACAAAATAGGCTCAGAAATCCCTGCTTCACGAAGTTGTAATGCCTCCTCCAAACAGGCCACAGCAAAACCATCAGCCTCACCTTCTATAGCTTTAGCGCAATGTATAGCGCCATGTCCATAAGCGTTGGCTTTAATCACAGCCAATGCTTTTCCCCCATGCAGCTGCTTTGCAACACGATAATTATGCCTAAATGCATCTAAACGAATGTGGGCGATTGCTGGACGTGACATGACTATTCAATTCACTTTGAGTTAATTTACTTTGAGTTATTTATGGCTACCAAGCACTTTTATTGAGCCTAAAGATTATTTAGCGCAGGACTTGCCTGAGCATATTTATTGTAGCGACTTCCAGTATATCGACCAAGCGAGAAATCACCTGTTTGAATTTCAGGCTGATGATTTGCAAGTAAGTCAGCTAAAACCCGTCCAGAACCACATGCCATTGTCCAACCCAATGTACCATGGCCGGTATTCAACCACACATTGCTGTGTACAGCAGAGGCTTGACCTATGATGGGAGTGCCGTCTGGCGTCATTGGACGTAGACCTGTCCAAAACAATGCTTGTGAAGTATCACCCGCGCTAGGAAATAGTCCATTTAACACCATCTCTAAAGTTTCACGTCTGCGCGGATTCAGGCTTAAGTCAAATCCTGCTAACTCGGCCATGCCTCCCACACGAATACGATTATCGAATCGGGTAATGGCAACTTTGTAAGTTTCATCCATGACGGTAGAAATAGGTGCCGCATCGCTGTTAATGATGGGCACAGTAAGCGAGTATCCTTTAACTGGGTAAACTGGAATATCTAAGCCTAGGCCTTGCGCTAACTGACGCGAATAACTGCCTAGCGCAATGACATATTGATCTGCCTCTAACGCTTCAATACAGACTTGCTCATTGTTTCGCGTACTGATTTCCACACAGGTCAGCTTTCCATGATTAGTTAATAAGCGGTTAATAGTCACATCTTGCCTAAACTTAACCCCTAGCTTTTGAGCTTCTTTTGCCAAATTAAGCGTGAACATCTGACAATCGCCAGTTTCATCATGTATCAAACGTAAGCCACCTAATAGTTTATCTTTTACTGAACTTAACCCTGGTTCTACTTTAATACAAGCAGCAGAGTCTAAATGTTCAAACGGCACACCCATGCGATTTAATACAGCAATGTCCTTCGCCTCAGCATCCAGTTGTTTTTGTGTGCGAAATACCTGCAAAGTACCTTTCATGCGAGCTTCATAAGTAATGTCGATATCGCCACGAAGTTCGTCCAGGCAGTCGCGACTATACTCAGCCAGTCGCACCATACGCTCTTTGTTAAGATCGTAACTTTTAGCATTGCAGTTTTGCAGTAACTTTATTGTCCACTTAAGCTGCCATAAAGACCAATCAGGCTTTAATGCAAGTGGCGAATGGCGTTGAAATATCCACTTAAGCGCTTTTATAGGCACGCCCGGTGCCGCCCAAGGTGCAGAGTAGCCAGGAGATATTTGTCCGGCATTAGCATAACTGGTTTCTAAACCTACGGCTGGCTGTCGATCAATCACCGTCACATCAAACCCTTTTTTTGCTAAATAATAGGCGCTAGTTACGCCTACTACGCCAGAACCTAATACCAGCACTCGCATGATAACTCCCCACTACAGTATTAACACGGCGTCAAGAACATATGCCCATAAAACATTAACAGACATTTAGTTAATCAAACCCTACAAGTGCTAGTTTATTAACTAGTACCAATATATTTCAACTAAAAACACTATAATTAAAAGGACAACTTCACTAAATTTAATCATTAAATTAATGTTAATCCCTAAGTTGATAACTTGTGATGGTTTAGCCTAAATTAATTAAGGAGTGCATCATGAGGATTCGTACCCATGCTGCTCGTGAACTTGACCGCATAGACTTGAAAAGCCTATCAGTGTTGCAAGAAAATGTCCGTATTCCGATTACAAAGTTTGTCGAACGCATTGGACCATCAGCGACACCATGCGGTGAGAGAATTAAGACTTTTAAAAAAAGGGTGATTCTAAGTTACCACACGCTCGTCTAGATCCGCAAATGTACGGATAACATCAAAGCTTTATCGTCTTATTAAAGAATGCTTCAACTTGCTTAGGAGAAACAGGTTTACTCACGAGAAAACCTTGTATTTCATCACAACCCAGCTCTCGTAAGAATGCAAGTTGAGCTTTGGTTTCAATTCCCTCACTCACCACTCTAATTTTTAATGCATGAGCCAAGTTAATAATTGCGGTTACAATTTCCGCATCGTCATTATTGGTTAAGACATCGTTAATAAAACTCTTATCGATTTTAACTGCATCAATAGGCAGGCGCCTAAGTTGACCAAGATTCGAGTGCCCGATGCCGAAGTCGTCGATATACAAGTGTAGGTTAATCGCGCGCATTTCTGCCAGAATCTCCATAGTCATTTCAGGATCATCCATCGTTGCACTTTCGGTAATCTCTACGTTTAGCATAGCGGGATTCATACGCGTAGCTTTGATAATTTCTAAGATGTCTGTAATTAAAGACAAATCACTAAATTGTCGTGGCGAGATATTTACTGCGACAGGCGGCGGATTGAGTCCTGCCTCATACCACCTCACCCATTGTTCGCAAGCCTCGCGGATGACAAAGCGCCCTATTGGCACAATAAGACCGGTTTCCTCAGCTATCGGAATAAATCTATCAGGACTAGTTAACACACCTGTGTTGGTTAACCAGCGTACTAATGCCTCTAAACCTACCACTTGATTAGTGCGTAAATCCACTTTAGGCTGGTACATTAATAGCAGTTCGCCTTTTTCTAAGGCTTGCCGTAAACCGTTTTCTATTGCTAGCTGCTCATGCGCTAAAACATTCATGTCCTCACTAAAATACTCAAAACCACTACGCTTACTTTTTGCTTGATACATAGCTAAATCAGCATGTCGAAGTAAGGCATGCGCATCTGTAGCATCGTTAGGGTAAACGCTAATACCGATACTTGCACCAACGCTGTAACGTCTGCCTTGCAGCTCAAATGACTCTGAAACTATGCTAATGATTTTTCTAGCTAAATTGCTCGCAGCATTACTCACCGGCGGGTGTGTATACACCACAGCAAACTCATCACCACCTAATCGTGCGACAAAATCATCAGCCCGCAAAATCTCGCTCAAACGTTTAGCGATAAGTCTAAGTACAGCATCACCTAACTCATGCCCTTCTGAATCATTAATTTTCTTAAAGCGATCTAAGTCGATAAATAATAAGTAGACCTGTTGTTTTTGCCTAGAAGCTTGTGCCAGACTATGCGTTAAAAAATATTGAAAATAAGTGCGATTTGGTAATCCAGTTAAAGGGTCATGATTTGCTAACTTATTGAGTTCAACTTCTGCATTATGACGCTCAGAAAGCGCTGAAGATACAAATAGGCCGCCCAAAGCTATAGGTATAAGCCCGATTTTAAGCGTAAATACCGCATGCGAATACAGTTCTGAATTGATGTGCTCAACATTGAAAATAAGTGTAGTAAAAGTAATCAGCGCCGCCATAAAAATAGCCGCATGCGTAACAATTGCCTTAAATCTAAGCGCTGCCAGTAACACGAAGGCTAGTAACACAAAAATAATAATTTCTGATGAAGCTAATACCTGTCCATACTTTAAGATTAGCCAGGAAACTGCAACCATAGCAATAAATACCGCACCCATTTCAAGTTTTTCTTGTGTATGGAAATAAGTCTTTTGAGATGCTAGTATCGAAAGCAACAAAGGTACAGTAAGATAAGCGAGTAACAGCTCATTAAACCACCAAGCCATTATCGTTTGCATTATCAAACCCCAAGAAGTAAAGCCTAATAACTGCATGCTTAATACTGAAAGAACAGTATGAACTACACTTGCAAGCGGCGCCGCAATAAAAGCAAAGGCTACTACAGTACCCACTTGATTAAGTGTCATTGCTAGCGGGTGAAAAAGCCTTAATAAATAGTTAAATAGATACGCCGCAATGCCACTAGTAATAGCCAAAGTGGCGGCGAGTTGCCAAGGCATCTTGAGCAAGTGAAATAGCAGTGAGCCGATAACGCAACCTAAAATACCAGTCCAACCATAGCGCATAGCAAACACAGCAGCTAGCGCTATAGCAGGTAACTCGAAGAGTGAGACTGCGTCGATATAAGGAGTGGCAAATGTGCCTAGATAGGCGGTGATAAAATAAATAAGTCCAATGACACCAGCCTTAACTAAATATAGCTTTACTTGTTCAATACTCACCTTAAATTGCATATACTTAATACTCATTTTCCAAGTTCTATCGGCATTAAACTCATTCTAGCCCATTAGACGTATCAAGCAAAAACTTAACGACGAATTTTCCATGTAAATTAATACTAAAATTTATATTAAGCTTTAGGTCAAAATGTTGGAGGACTACAAGAATTCACTAAGGTGCATGGCTGAGAGCCTGCGTTTCTAAAACGATGCGGTAAAATGCTATTGAAATAATACGCGTCGCCGACGCCTAACACCCGTGTGGATTCGCCGACAGTGACTTCTAATCTACCTGATAGTATCACCCCACCCTCCTCACCTTCATGTTGCAACATATTTAACCCTGTATCCGCACCTACTTCATACACCTCATAAAGGATTTGCAAAGCATGCCCCGCTTTTGCCGATCCAATTTGTCTATATGAAATGCCTTCACCGCCGCTAATTTCAGTCAGTGACTCAGCACGGTAAAAGACTTCGCTTTGCATATTTGGCAGATCATCTGAGAAAAACTCAGCCAAAGTCATAGGAATGCCCGCAAGTATGCGCTTAAGCGCACTGACTGACGGGCTAGTATTCCCAGATTCAATCAATGAGATTGTTGCATTAGCAACACCAGATTTTTCCGCTAAAGCATGCTGTGAGAGTTGATGGCGTAATCGAACAATTCTTAACCTTGTACCTACTCAATTTAAATGTGTTTAAAGTGTTAAATATACAATATCACTAATACAATTAAAACTAATAAAATCAAATACTTAATTTTATTAAAAACCAGTGTTGACGCAGTTTACTAAACACCTGAATATGCTCACCATATTTAAGTTTTTAGAAAAACCATCATGTCTCAAAACAACCCAATGAACCTGCTTAATATGTCTAACTATTGGATGCCACTCACTGCGAATCGGCAATTTAAAGCCATGCCACGCCTATTTAAGACTGCCAAAGGCAATTACTTTACTTCAATAGACGATAGACAAATTCTCGATGGTACGGCTGGTTTGTGATGTGTGCCAGCGGGGCATGGACGCATAGAAATTGCCACAGCTGTGGACAATCAATTGTTAACACTGGATTATGCGCCCGCATTTAAATCCAGCCATCCATTAGCGATGCTCATGGCGAAGTGACACGCGGGATCGAAGTAGTGGAATTTTCTTGCGGTATGCCGCACTTACGAAAAGGTGAATTTAACGAGCAAGTCGGTACGGGAGTTGACACTTACAGCATGCATCAGCCACTTGGCGTAGTGGCTGGTATTACGCCATTTAACTGTCCTATCATGGTGCCGCTATGGATGATTCCCATGGCATTAGCTACAGGTAATACATTTGTACTAAAACCCTCAGAAAAAACTCCCAGTGCGAGTTTAATGATTACCGACTTACTCACCAAGGCCGGTCTGCCAGCAGGTGTATTCAACTTGGTGAACGGCGATAAAGTTGCAGTAGATATATTACTCTTAGATCAACGTATTCAAGCCATTAGCTTTGTCGGTTCAACACCTATCGCTGAATACATTTACAGCACGGGCATTAAGAATGGTAAGCGCGTACAAGCGTTAGGTGGTGCAAAAAATCACCTAGTCGTCATGCCAGATGCAGATTTAGACCAAGTTGCAAATGCGCTTATTGGAGCTGGTTATGGCTCTGCTGGCGAGCACTGTATGGCAACTTCTGTAGCAGTCACTGTGGGAAACATTGCGGATAAATTAATTGACAAACTAAAAGAGAAAGTAAAAACCATTGTCATAGATCAAGGCTTAAATGAAAAAGCAGATATGGGCCCATTGGTGACACCACAACACCTTGCTAAGGTTAAAGAGTACGTTGATTTAGGTGTAGAAGAAGGCGCGAACTTAGTGATTGATGGTCGGAACTACCATCACAAAGAGCACGCGAAAGGTTTCTTTTTAGCACCATGACTATTCAATAACGTCACCAAAGACATGCGTATTTATAAAGAAGAAATTTTTGGACCTGTGCTATGTGTAGTGCGTACAGAAACATTTGAAGAGGCTTTGCAGTTAGTTAACGACCACGAATTTGGCAATGGCACAGCAATTTTCACGCGCGACGGTGAAGCTGCACATACATTCACTAGCCGCGTACAAGTTGGCATGGTCGGTGTGAATGTTTCGATTCCTGTACCAGTTGCTTTCCATAGCTTTGGTGGCTGGAAAAGTTCACTATTTGGCGATCACCACATTTATGGCACTAAGGGTATGCGCTTTTATACACGACTAAAAACCACGACTTCTCGCTGGCCTTCTGCTGCTATAAGTACCGACTCTGAATTTGTTATGCCAACGATAAAATAAATAAAGCGTCCACTTAGCTCAATTAATGCCGCATATAGAGTGAGTAAAAATGTTTACTGATACAAAAGTGCCGCCTGATCACTTAGTTTTGGTGACACCTTATATTAGTGATCTAAGTGACTATCTGATTAAGCTCGGCATTGTCATTAACCTATGCAAAGTACCATGCCCATTGCTGCTTAGCACTTAAAAATGTCCAAACGACAATACGACTTTGCTTTTGACCTTGCACCATGTTGATGGTTTTCACTTCTAACGCACCCACGTCTTTAAGCGCACGATAAACACTAGGCAAGTTTGCTGCTTTAGAAATAAGCGTACTAAACCACAGACACTGTGTTGCGAACTGCTTACTCTCATGAATCAGGCTAGTGACAAAAGTCTTTTCACCACCTTCACAATACAACTCTGTGGTTTGACCACCAAAATTCAATACTACAGATTGCGTACTCTTGTTAGCTTTACCTAAGCCCCGCCATTTACGCTGTGTGCCAGCCTGAGCATCTGCTAAAGAAGCATGAAAAGGTGGATTACACATCGTAAAATCGAACGTTTCGCCTTGTTTGATAATGCCATTAAAAATAGCATTAGGTGAGGCTTGCAATCGTAGTTCAATCATGTCCGACAGCTTATTTGTATTCACAATATACTGCGCATTTTTTAAAGCATTAACATCAATATCTGTTCCTACAAAATGCCAGCCATACTCATAGTTACCAATCAGTGGATAAATTGTATTTGCACCAACGCCAATATCTAATACTCTGATAGATTCACCATGTGGTATTAAACCAGCATTCCCCAAACCAAGTAAATCCGCCATGTAATGTAAGTAGTCCGCCCTTCCTGGAATGGGTGGACAAAGATATTGCTTGGGAATATCCCATAGCGCAACTGCATAAAACTGTTTGAGTAATGCCTTATTAATTGCCTTAACGGCTTGCGCATTAGAAAAATCAATGGAAGCTTCACCATACTTATTCAATTTTACAAACAGAGCTAACTCATTATTGACTTGAATGAGTTGTTCGAAGTCGTATCGACCTGTGTGCTTATTTCTTGGATGTAAGTCTATTTTTATGGTGTCAGGTTTAGCCATACAGTAAAGTAATCATCTTATTCTAGTAACTGCCTTCAACTACAGAGCAAATAGAATAACACCTATTGATAGCTACACCGCACTTGAAAGCATGAATAAAGCACATAAATACGCTTTGTTCTATATAGTGATTTGCTTCTGCTATAAGGTAGAATTTATATATGAATAAGTAATTAAGTGTTAGCTAAAACACGTTGTCCAAAAGTTGAATTTGAGAGTAGAGAATATGGAAGATCAAGCATTTATCGGGCGCCAACCCATCATGAATGAAAAGCAGCAAATCATTGGTTATGAGCTCTTTTTTAGACATAGTGCAGAGGCTGAAAACGCCGTATTTGAGGATGAGTTCAAAGCCTACTCTAGTGTGTTGATGAACACCATAGGTGGCATTGATATGCAATGGCTCTTAGGCGACAAACTCGCGTTCATTAACGTGAATGAAGATATGCTTAAAAGCGAGTTTTTAGAGTTAATGCCACCTAAGCGTACTGTACTTGAAATTTTACGTACGGTTACGCCAAGCGCGCAAACCGTAGCACGTTGCCAAGACTTACGTGAACAAGGCTTTAAAATTGCACTAGATAATCCGCATTTAAGTGCAGAGAGCTCTTTGTTACTAGCCTGTGCTGACTACATTAAGATTGATGTGCAAACACTTAACTCTGCAGAATTACAAAAAACATATCACCAACTCCACATGGCATCAGTAAAAATGATTGCAGAAAAGGTGGAAACGGATGCACAATTTGAGGATTGTAAAAGAATTGGCTTTCGTCTATTTCAAGGCTTCCACTTTGCGCGGCCTGAAACATTTACATCTAAAGTCATCAATGCGTCATTCGATAGTGTGTTAAACATACTCAACACCGTCAGCCAAGATGGTGAAATCAATCAAATTGAAGCGGGCTTTAAGAAAGATACCGCACTATCTTTCAAACTACTGCGTTATATTAACTCAGTTGGGTTTGGGCTTTCATGCGAAATTCAATCCATTAATCATGCTTTAACCATTCTAGGTAGAAAGCAACTATACCGCTGGTTAACACTATTAATGGTAACTGCTGGTGAAAACTCGACGCCACCAGCCTTAATGAAAACATCCATCACGCGCGGACGACTAACTGAGCTATTAGGCGAAAGCTATTTTGAGAAACATGACCGCGATAATCTATTTATCGTTGGCGTGTTCTCGCTATTAGACTCTATTCTAAAAATGCCAATGGAAACTGTACTTGATAAAATTCAACTACCAGAAACAGTCAGTGAAGCGTTACTCACGCGCTCTGGCATTTATGGGCCGTTCTTGCAGTTAACCGAAGCATGCGAAGACTCGGACAGTAGGCGCATCTTAGAAATAGCCGAGCTACTACAGTTTGATGCATCGAAGGTGAATGAGTGCCATATTACTGCATTGGCCTGGGTAGAAACACTAGGAATTTAGTTAAACTTCATATACAAAAGCCCTAGCCAACACTTAATTGACTAGGGCTTTTCTTACTAAAACTATACTTTCAATACGCTATAACTTAACTTGCTCTACAACTTACTTGCTAAGGCCATGGCTTGACGTTCTAAATTATAAGTATATCGATTAATCAAACCTTCATTAGCACGTGATGGCGATATAAACTGTAGTCCTACTCGACATTTAACTGTGCCATCTTTCATAGTGATTGAACTAATATTACGCACCTGTAATGTAAGGTTAGTTTCCCCTACATCGGGAAGGTTAATTCTACATTGATTAAAACTGGCACCTATAACCAATACTTGATCCAGTGGCTCAGCAACAATCACACCAACACCACCTAAACTTATATCCACTAATGCTAGTTCTAACTCTCTCTCTACGTTATAGCTCTCTTCATTTATAATTGGAATAATACAAAGCACAGGGTTAGCAATAGGGGTAGTAAGTCGGAAAAATTCCCTACGCTGTAAACGCATTAACTTTTGTGGAAGGGCAATTTTAATAGCCTTGCCGTCTTTTAATGTAGCTAAAGTAAGTTGTGTGCTTGTCCATTTTAGTCTAATACCATCATCCTTAGAGAAAGTTACATGACTGCTAGCCAACAATCTACTATTAAATGCATCGTCAATACCTATATCGAGATAAACCACACGATGATGGACGTCGACAGAAATCACACTAGTCAGACAAGTATCTTGGCTAAACGATACTTTAAGCATTTCATGGTTCTTAGCTAGCTCGTTTAATATCTGAATGATTTGCTTCTGATTTTGAACAGTAAACTGTTCTTCATTACTCATATATGCTGTGTCTACCATGACCATCCCATTAACTTTCAACTATTATTAACTGTAAGTACTCAAATCGCTGTACTGTACGTATGTTGAGTATTATTTATTTATAATTAACTTACCTAAATCAGATACGCTAGTAGGCGCAGTAACCTGGGTCATATTACTGACCCCTTGCTCAATAAAGTTTTCAATCGGCTTAAGCATACCAGGTAATGAAAGCGCTATAACAACCAGCCCTATGCTTAATGTAACAGGGAAGCCGATACCAAATAAATTGAGTTGTGGTGCTGTTTTTGTGAGTATGCCTAACGCCATATTGGTAATCAATAGCGCCGCCACCGCAGGCAAGGCTAATACTAAGCCCACACTAAATATAGTTTCACCCCACATTGCAATTTTTAACGGGTCTATACCATTGCCAGCAATCGCAATCGGCATAGTTACAAAGCTATTTGCTACAGCCGTTATTATTAATAAATGACCATCTAAACTAAGAAAAATCAGCATCGCTAACAGCACCAAAAACTGATTAATAGCAGTACTTTGTCCTTGAGATTGAGGGTCGTAAAAACTAGCAAAACCGAGCCCCATAGACATACCAATCAATTGGCCTGCAAGCTCAACAGCTGAAAATACCAAGCGCATGCTAAAACCAATAGCCAGACCTATCACCAGTTGCTGCACTAAAATCAGTAAACCCTGAAATGAAAATATCTCGAAATGTGGCATTGCCGGCAGCGTTGGCAAAATGATTAAAGTCAGCATGATACCTAAACCCAGTTTTACCTGATTAGGAATTACCGTGTGATTAAATATAGGTGCGGCTGCGATCACGCCTAACACTCGGGTGAGTGGCCAAAGTAGGTTGACTATCCAAGTTTGTAGAAGATCGCTACTGATTGAAATCATGTGTAACCTTGCGATTTTACGTCGCTTATTTTAGTTAATCTTGACCTAGTTAATTCTGACTTAGTTTGCCATAGCAGGAATACTACTAAAGACTAAATGCATGTAATCGACCAGAGTGGTTAACATCCATTGACCAGCAAACATCAATGTTCCAAACACGCCAACCAGCTTGGGAATAAACGACAAAGTAGCTTCATTAATCTGAGTCGCTGCTTGAAAAATACTCACTAAAAGACCAATCGCCAGTACTATCAGTAAAATAGGCGCAGCTACAAGCAAAGTAATTTCCATTGCATCTCGACCTAATGTCATCACGCTTTCTGGACTCATGTTTGTTTCCTTTAGAAAATATAGTCTAACTTTAGTAAAAACTTTGTACCAGTGAACCTAGCAATAACTGCCAACCATCAACTAATACAAATAACATCAGCTTGAATGGCAAAGACACGATAGATGGCGAGACCATCATCATCCCCATCGCCATCAGCACACTAGCGACCACCATATCAATAATCAGAAATGGAATAAAAATAGCAAAGCCAATTTGAAATGCGGTTTTTAACTCACTCGTCATAAACGCTGGGACTAAGACTAGTAAAGGTACTTGATCTGGTGTTTCAATTTTTTCTATTTTTGCCATATTCACAAATAGTGCTAAATCACCTTCACGTGTTTGCTTCATCATAAAAGCTTTAAGTGGCGCAGTGCCCTTATCCATAGCCTCTTGCATGGTGATTTTATTTTCTGAAAGTGGTTGATAAGCATCTACGTATATTTTGTCTATCACAGGACTCATCACAAAAAATGTTAAAAATAGAGCTAAACCAACCATCACCTGATTTGGTGGTGCAGATTGTGTTCCTAAAGCTTGGCGTAACAATGACAACACGATAATGATGCGTGTAAAACCTGTCATCATTAACAGTGCTGCCGGCAAAAAAGTAAGTGAAGTCAGTAATATGAGCGTTTGCAAGCTCAAGGTATAGTTTTGACCGCCACCAGCTGTGGGCAAAGAGCTCACTAGAGGCATGCCATTTTCCGCAAGTGCCGTACCAGGTAGTATCAGCATGCCAGCTAAAGCCAGTACAGTAAGTGAAATTATTGTATTTAGTGTGGATTTTAGTAAGGGTTTAGTCATGGCCAACTTCAGTTAAGTTATCAATTTAATTATTTGAGTCTTTTTTTTCTAAAATCTTACCTGTTGACTTTAGTAACCGTGCAGCAAGAGTACTGCTAAAGCTAGCATTACCTACATCTGTCGTATTTTCACCCACTGGTAAACTTTCAGTAAGATTGTTAGCCCCACTTTCTAAGTTTGCAAGGCTACTGACTTGCCCAGCTGCAACGCCAACTACAATCCAACGTCCACCAACTTCTAACACCATCACGCGCTCGCGTGAGCCCACACTTACACCACCAACAATGCGAATCACTGATTGCTTATTGCCCACACCGGGTACCATACGTTTTAAAAACCAAGTAATGAGCGCCATAACGGCCAAGACCACAGCAAGACCAATCACCATTTTAAGCACACCACCTGTTGGCGATACCGCAGCAACTTCTGCGGATGAAGCTAAATTCGGTGCAAGGCTAAGGGTCGCTAAAACACCCAAAGTAAAAAAGTTATAATGATTTTTCATTGCAAGCATTTCTATTAGCGATTGATTTTGCGGATACGTTCAGCGGGCGTAATAATGTCAGTTAAGCGAATACCAAACTTATCGTTAACCACCACGACCTCACCTTGCGCAATTAAACAACCATTAACTAATACATCCATAGGCTCACCAGCCATGCCATCAAGCTCAACTACTGACCCTTGCGCTAGTTGCAACAAATTTTTAATCGCAATTTTGGTACGCCCAAGTTCTACGGTAAGTTGCACTGGAATATCTAAAATGAAATCAATGTCATTTTGCGTATCTTGTAATTTATTTTTAGCTGTAAATTCAGTAAACACTGGTGTCTGCTCAATATTTTTAGATTGTAAAACTGACGTATCTGTAGCCTCTTGTTCGGCCATTGCTGCTCCCCAATCGTCACCTGCTGAACCTTGTTCGGCCATCGCAGCACCCCAATCATCTTCAGCTATTGCACCATCGGCTGTATTTTCTATAGCATCATTCGCCATAATGTTCTCCTTTAACATATTCAGTCGAGTTAGACCTTAATAGTTTCTCTACACGCAATGCGTACTGGCCATTAAACATTCCATACTTACAGAGCATTACAGGCACACCATCTACTTGTGCCTCAATAGACTCGTCAATACTGAGTGGCACAACATCGCCCACTTTCATATTCAACACATCACCTATCTTCATACTAGCTTTGGCAAGATCAGCAACAATCTCGACCTCTGCGGCTTGCACTTGTTGGGTCATAAGTTTCACCCAGCGCTTATCTGTACCTAGCACCTCTCCCTGTAACGGAGAACTAAGTATGTCGCGAATCGGCTCTAACATAGAGTAAGGGAAACAAAAGTGTATTTCACCGCTTGCTGGGCCAAGCTCGACATTAAATGTGACTGCAATTACCACCTCATTTGGGGTAGCAATATTGGCAAATTGAGTATTCATTTCAGAGCGCATGTACTCAAATTGAACTGGATAAACTGGCTCCCATGACTTTGAGTAAGTCTCAAATACGATATTGAGTATGCGCTGGATAATGCGTTGCTCAGTCTGCGTAAAGTCACGGCCTTCTACACGTGTATGAAAGCGACCATCGCCGCCAAACATATTATCAACGACTAAAAATACTAATGTTGGATCGAATACCATCAGAGCTGTGCCACGCAATGGTTTCATTTGTACTAGATTTAAATTGGTGGGGACCACTAGATTACGGACAAAATCACTGTATTTAGTGATGCGAACGGGCCCGACTGACACTTCAACGGTACGACGCAAGAAGTTAAACAATTCAATACGTACCAAGCGAGCAAATCGCTCATTGATAATCTCAAGTGTAGGCATACGCCCACGTACAATGCGCTCTTGGGTAGCGAGATTGTAATCTCTTACATCTCCAGCATTGGCAGCAGGCTGGTCGTCGTCCTGATCGCCGTCAACGCCCTTTAATAAGGCATCAACTTCATCTTGAGATAGAAACTTATCGGCCATGGTTAGGGATCGAACGCTTTATTGAATCACGAATGAAGTAAAAAATACGCCTGTCACCTCTTGCGGCTTAGCACCTTTTGCAAATGGCTTTTTAACTTCTGCAATAATCTCATCACTTAGCTTCTGCTTACCTTCAGAGGTGGAAATTTCAGAGGCCGTTTTGCTAGTTAACAACATCAATAAGCGACTTCTAACTGCTGGCATTTGAGCCTTCATTAACTCTGCTTGCTCTGGGTTATCTACTTGTAACGAAATCTCTGTCTGAAGAAATTTATCATCAGGATCTGGTTGCAGATTGACTGTAAAAGCCTCAAGCGTTACGAATACCGGTGCATGTGCCGGCTCCTCATGCTTGGCTTCTACACTTTTATGGTCTGATTTTTGGTGCGTAAAGTACCAGCCTGCACCGCCGCCACCGGCCAAAATCACAGCTGCCGCAATCATAATGATCAGTTTTTTTTTCGATTTTGGTGCTGGTGCAACTTCAGCACTATCTGGCTTTGGATCTGCTGCCATTTTATTGCCTTTCCATAATGAACTAAACCTGTACTGCCTATATGGCAATGACTGGCGTTATTGATGGTTACATTATGGAAAAAAAAGACTTAATAACATGCTTCGATAAGAGAGGGAAAAAGCCGTTAAATTAAAGATTATGATTAAGAGTATTATCTTTCGGTGATAGTCGCAGTAGTGACTTACCTATAAAAGAAACTGTCTATTAAACTAAAGCCGCTCTTGTACTTATACAAAAGTATCAACTAAACCATTAGCTATGCGTACCAAGGTTTTGGGGCTATTAGTATGCTCTATTTGAGAAGTTGAAGCACGTTTATCGCTGGGGGTATCAACTTTTGACTGTTGCATAGCCTGTTGGAAATGCTGTTGCATTTGCTCCCCAGAACTTATGTTTGACTGACCTAGCTGAATACCTGATGCATTCATTTTTTCACGTAAGTGATCCATGCCATCTTGCAGCGCCTGCCTTACTTCAGCGTTGTCAGAAATAAATGTCGTATCGGCTTGATCATTATGAACATGAATCACCACCTGCAACGGCCCCATATCTGGTGGGTTAAGCGTTAACGTGGCAGATTGCTCTTGAGCACCTAACATCCACACGACTTTTTGACTAATGGCTTGATCCCAACCTGATTTTCCTGGATAGGCATTGATAGTGTTACTGCTGCCCGACTGCCATATAACTTCAGCGGCATTAGCTTGCATGCTTGATTGAGTAGTTGATTGACCGGCTAATTGACTACTTGTTCGAAAGTCAGCTAGCATTGTCATCTCTTTATTTAAAGACTCTTTTTCAGACTCTAACTCAAGCTTAGCCGCGTCATCTATATTTATTGGCTTTGATACACTTGGCAATATAGCATCTATCCAATCATGACGAGATGACTTATCATCAACCGTGCTTAGGTCTTTGGTATCGGAACTGCTCTTACCCTGAGACAATACATTACTTAGCACCGCATCTTTCAATGCTGAGCCTCTTTCCGCGCCCAAAGTGAGTTGCTTCTCAGTACTCATTTCCGATCCAACCCCTGTATCTGTAGCATGTTTAGCTTCAGACATCATAAAAGAAAGCATCTGTACGTTAGAGATATCTGTGATTAGATTTTTATCAATCAAACTAGCGCTGGCTAAAGCTGTATCTTCATTTACAGCTTTAACCTCAACATCCTCTTTAGGCAATATCGACTTCACATCAAGCGCCGCTAAATTACTAGAGTCTAGCTGTGGCTCAATACTTTCTGTCTCATTTATAGCTTTAGTATGATTGGCTACTATCTTCGCAGGCTGTAGAAAACTTGCTTTCTGAGCACTCTTCTGCATAGTAGTCGTATCTACTTTTTCAGACTTAGTTGTGATTGAGCTTAACTCGCTACTAGCAGTCTTTTTAGGCTGTTTAATCAGGTTTTGTTTATTCTCAAGTTCTCTGGCTGAGGTATGTTTAGCTTGCACTTGCTTATTTAACATCATTTGAAATGAAGCATTACTTTCTGCTTGGGCTGCGCCATCAGATGTCATCGCGCTTTTACTAGCAGCATCTGCTGGTTTCATTAATGACGTATCTGTCATTGCTAATGATAAACTCTTCATATTATTCAACCTCAAAAATTAATGCTTAATCAAGTAATTACTAATGTTTAAATTGATACTATCTGGCCTTAAGTTAACTATGCTTAGTTCTAGTAATACGCATCGCAAACTCATCCATCAGTTTTTGATCTTTTTTCTGTTCTATTTTAAATACACGCTTTTCAGACCTATCTGACAGCACTTCATAAGAGAGTTTCTTACGCTGACTTTCTTGCCATAATTGCTTTTTAAGTTTGACCTGTTGATTCGCTATTTCAACAACCTCTCGCTGCCCTGCAATAGCTTGATCTAACTTACCGAAAAAATTCTGAAAATTTTGATAAGACTTAGCACCCATACCAGTCTCTAAAGTCTTATTAAGATTTCTCTCATAATCTAGCCGATACTCATTGAGCATATCTTGCTTGGCTTGTGACTCATTAGCCAGCTTCATTGCCTTAGCCAAAGCCTCTGCCGCCTCATCTACCTCTTTAGAAGCTAGCTCTTGTAGCATACTTAATACATTGTTAGATTTCGTTGCCATCGCTTTTCAATATTTATGCTTACAATTAACTAACTAAACCATCTAAAACATACGCAAGATGACCAATACTTTCTTCAATACCTGATCGTTCAGCGATGCCTTGTTGTAAAAATGCATCAATCTTTTCGTGTCTAGCAATTGCCTGATCTAGCACAGCATCACTACCTGCTTCATAAGCACCTACATTAATTAAATCTACGCTACGCATATAGCGTGAATTAAGCTGCTTTAATTTACGTGCGAGCTTTTGATGTTCTGGGCTGGTAATATTGTGCATCGCACGGCTAATAGATTGCTCTACATCAATAGCTGGATAATGTCCACTTTCAGCTAAACTGCGGCTTAATACGATATGGCCATCTAAAATCGCACGTGCCGCATCTGCGATTGGGTCTTGTTGGTCATCACCCTCTGTTAGTACCGTATAGAAAGCGGTAATTGAGCCTTCACCACGTTTACCATTGCCTGTACGCTCCACCAATGCAGGTAGTTTAGCAAATACGGATGGTGGATAACCTTTAGTGGCTGGTGGCTCGCCTATAGCTAGTGCAATTTCACGTTGCGCCATTGCATAGCGTGTTAATGAATCCATAATCAATAGTACATTTTTACCTTGATCACGAAAGTTCTCAGCAATGGTTGTTGCATAATTTGCACCTTGAAGACGCATTAAGGCTGGCGCATCCGCAGGTGCTGCCACTACAACTGAACGTGCCAAACCGACTGGGCCTAGGATTTGCTCAATAAACTCCTGAACCTCGCGTCCCCGCTCGCCTATTAAACCAACCACAATCACATCAGCCGTAGTGTAACGTGCCATCATGCCTAACAGCACACTTTTACCAACACCAGAACCAGCAAATAATCCCATGCGCTGACCACGACCGACTGTAAGCATACTGTTAATTGCGCGTACACCTACATCTAAAATTTCTTCAATGGGTGCTCGCATTAGAGGGTTCATAGGGCGCGCATTGAGTGGTGAGCTTTGTGCGGCGACAATTTTTCCTAAATCATCTAAAGGATTACCTGCACCGTCAACCACCCTACCCAACAACTCACTTCCTACAGGTAAATGACGCGCACGGTCTGTCACGCGTCTACGCGGTGGATTACTGTGGTGAGGCTTAGGTAAAGCTTCTGCAACTTCTAAAGCAAATACTTTTGCACCTGGCATCACACCATCTACACTACTTTGTGGCATTAATAGCATGCGTTCACCGTCAAAACCTACCACCTCAGCCTCTACACGTCTACCTTCAGCGAGCGGTACATAACATGCACTACCTATAGGCAACTTGATTCCTGCGGCTTCCATCACTAAGCCTGTTAACTTAGTGATGCGCCCTGCAATTTCTAACGGCTCTACAATGCGCAAAATTTCTTTGCAATCACGAATATGATCGTGCCAACGTTGACGATGTACATTTTGCACATCAACCTCTGCCTGAGTTGTGGGAGAAATAATTTCACGTAGCTCTCCAAAATCAGGTGAGCTGAGTTGTGCATCCGAAGTTTGCTGAACTTGAGTCTGTAGACTTAATGTCTGAGAGCTGAGTTCTAGGGAGCTCATGCGAGTAACCAATCACTTTTTTGTGATAGCGCATCGCTAATACGTTTCCAGCGCACCTCATTACTTGCGTCAATTTGATTAGCACCAGTTTCTACAATACAACCACCACGCTCAATATTAATGTCTTCTTGGATCTGCCAATGCTGGCTGTTAATTTCCTCAGCTAGGTATTCACGTAACATTTGCGCATCATCGTGATGGACTAATATTCTTGCTGGTTTTTGCACATAAGGTAGATAATGAATCGCATCCATTACAACAGGTAAGACTACTGCAGGATCAATGTTCAATTTAACTTTCAGCATAGCTTTTGCAATTTCTAATGCCAATGAAAGGGCGTCATCTGCAATTTGCTCATCAGACTTTTCTAGCGCATCACTGAAGGAGCTCATTAACTTCTTGAAGTTATTTTTCTCCTCTTGAGCATACTCGCGCGCTTTTGCCATACCTACAGCAAAACCCTCCTGCATCCCTTTGGCATAGGCCTCTTTACGTGCTACTTCAAAGATTTGCGCGACTTTTTCTGAAGCAGTATTGTCTTCTCTTTTTTTAGGCCTACTAGTGTTAATACTAGAGTTACTATCAGAAAAAGAAGACATCTCCCAGCGCTCATAAGCCGTTTGCTGTTCTTTTGGAATATTCATAGAACTCCTATGCATAATGAGCGTTTATAAAAAAATAGAGTGAGCGTGGTTAAAAATTGTATTTTTAAACATATTGATCATCTCCGCCTTTACCGGCGATCTGAATTTGACCTTCATCAGACAATCTACGTACAATCTGTAAAATTTGCTTTTGCTGTGCCTCAACCTCAGATAGTTTCACAGGCCCTTTAGACTCCAAATCTTCTTTCATCATCTCTGCAGCTCTAGAAGACATATTTTTAAATATTTTCTCGCGCATTTCTTCAGTAGTACCTTTAAGCGCGATAATCAGTGTTTCAGACTGTACTTCCCTCAACATGACTTGGATGCCTTTGTCATCAATATCAATAATGTTATCGAACACAAACATTTCATCCATAATCTTTTGCGCCATGTCATCATCGTAGTTTTTAAGGCCCTCCATAATGATGGCCTCATTATCACCACTCATGAAATTCATAATCTCAGCAGCAACTTTAATACCACCCATCGTTTGTTTTTTAAGATTATCATTACCTGTTAACAATTTAGTCATCACATCATTCAATTCGCGTAAGGCGATAGGCTTTACGCCATCAAGCGTTGCGATACGAAGCATAACGTCTTGACGCAAACGCTCAGCAAAGTGACCAATAATGTCAGATGCTTGATCTGCATCTAAATGCACGAGAATAGTAGCAATAATTTGCGGATGTTCATTCTTGATAAACTCTGCCACTGTGAGTGCATCCATCCATTTAAGGCTTTCGATTCCACTTGCATCGCGAGACTGTAATATACGATTTAGTAAGCCCGAGGCTTTATCCTCTCCTAGGGCTTTATTTAGCACTGAGCGAATGTACTCATCTGAATCTAAGCCAAAGTCACTGCTTTGCTCTACCTCAGTCATAAATGCTGATACTGTAGTTTCAACCTGCTCACGACCCACAGATTTTAATGTTGCCATTGTTGTACCTAGCTTCTGCACCTCCTTAGGACTAAGAAACTTCATCACTTCTGCAGCTTCATCTTCACCTAGTGCAAGCATTAAGATTGCACTTCTCATTACGCCAGCATCACTCATTTGCGCTACTCACTTCCACTTGTCCAGTTAGCCACGACGCTTGCCACCATTCTTGGGTTATCTTTTGCTAGCTGCTTAGCGGCAGCTAGATTACTACTACTATTTGCCACAGAAGTTAATTGCGCTTGTCCTTCTGCTCCGCTTAAGTTAACTACAGCGTCTTCGTTATCAGGTGCATTTAATAACTTTTGCACTGGCGTTGTTAACTTACGTAACATTGGACTTAATACTCGTTTGTAAATCAGCAGCACGACTACAATACCTACGATAAAGCGCAATGCATCTTTACCATACTCAATGGTTTCAGGATTTTTCCACATAGGCACCTCAGGAATAATTTCTTCAGGTTCACCTGCAAATGAGCTATTCACAACAGTTAGCGCATCACCGCGCTCTTTATTAAAGCCCATAGCCTGCATAGCTAAATCATTAATTTGTGTTTTCTCTGCAGCTGTAAGCGGTCTGTAAGTCACTTTGCCATTTTTACCAACTACAGGCATGTTGTTAACGACAACAGCAACATTTAAGCGCTTAATACCACCCATACTTTGTTGTGAGTAACGTACAGTTTTATCTACTTCAAAATTAGTCGTAGTATTTTTTTGATTATTAACAGGAGCAGTTTCAGCCGTTGCACCAGATGTGGCACCAGCAGATGCAGTAATTGGTGCCGTAGCATTAGCAGGTGGCTGGTTAGATAAAGCACCAGGAACTCCTGTTGCAGAGCCGCCATTACTGGTTAATGATTCATTGCTTTGTAAGCTGCGTATGGCTGCATCATCAGGTTTTTGATTAGGTTTATAGATTTCTGCTGCTTGCTCTAAGCTAGAGAAGTCAATCTCCGCACTCGCTTCAGCACGTACATTTTTAGCCCCTACAATCGGTGTAATGATAGATTCAACACGTTTAACAATACCTTGTTGAATATCATCGATATATTTAAGTTGCGTTGGGTCTAAGTTATTTGCTCCCATCTTTTTAGAGGTATCTGACAGTAGATTTCCATTTTGATCAACCACTGTTACATTAGCAATCGGCAAGTTTGGTACACTACTGGCAACCAAATGTACCACCGCACCCACTTGCTGCGTATCTAAACTGCGACCGGCGCGCAAATTTAATAATACTGAGGCAGTTGGTTGTTGTTGATCTCTAACAAATACTGAGGCTTTAGGTATGGCTAGATGGATGCGCGCCACTTCAACTGCGCCTATTGATTGAATGCTACGCTCAAGCTCGCCTTCTAAAGCGCGCTGGAAATTAACTTGCTCTACAAATTGTGAAACACCAAACTTTTGATTCTCTAGAATCTCAAATCCAATGTTACCTCCTTTGGGTAGGCCATCAGAGGCTAACTTCAGGCGCGCTTGATGCACTTGTGAAGCTGGAACAAGAATTGCCGTACCACTATCAGAGAATTTGTAAGGCACATTCATTTTCTCTAATGCTGCAACAATAGCACCACCATCTTTATCAGAATAGTTAGAAAATAATACACGATAATCTGGTTGCTGGCTCCATAGCCAAAACACCACCATCATTGCAACGACTGCAGCGGCTGCGACTACCAAAATTAACTTATTACCTAACTGTGAGTTCAAACCAGCTCCACCTTCATTAATACTTTGATTAATAAGCGCAGCGCTATTCTCTGCTGCCATTGTATTTCTCCAATACTCCATTTTTCAAAAACTTAACTTATTACGCTTTTCTGTATTGAGCTTTGATCATTTAAATACTTAGCATTTACAGATGAGCTACCCCTATAAGCTATTGGATACCATTATGCCAATGACTAGAATTTTCAAATTTGGGAATAGAGCAATTTTCATAGACCTATTTGCACACTCACTATAACGACAGAGTGTTAAATTAATAGCTGTCAGAAATGGCGATAAATTAATCATCCAGATTCAAGTAATAAGCTTGCTAATAGAGATACAAAATTAAGTAGAGAGGAAAGTCATGAAAACAGGTGGAATTGATGCAAGTAGAATAGAGTCTATGCTTGCACAGTTAAAAGCGGCTGCACAACGTCCTCAAGCCGATGCTACATCTGGTTTAGCATCTGCGGCAGGCCTCTCAGGGACACAAGGCACATCAAAAGTTAATTTCTCAGACGCGCTTAAAGCCTCACTTAACCAAGTCAATAAAGTACAAGTTGAAGCAGAGCAATTAGGCAAGAGTTTCGCGATGGGTGATGATAGTGTCAGTCTCTCTGACGTAATGATAGCAGGGCAAAAAGCCAATATTTCGTTTCAGGCAACAGTGCAGGTAAGGAATAAGCTGGTGTCGGCTTACCACGACATTATGAATATGCAGGTTTAACTATTTTTTCTTACATCTTATTTAGAATATTGGTATTTTTAGAACACTGGTATTTAAAACATAGATAGCTCTTCATCTGCTCTACCTTGCTCTAACTTATACAACCAAGCTAAAATCTCTGCAATTGCCTGATACAAAGCTGGTGGAATATGATTATCAAGGTCAACCTGCATTAACAGTGCAACCAAATCTCTAGACTCATGCACAAATACATCATGTTCTTTAGCTCTAGCGATAATCTGCTCAGCGATAGCACCACGTCCTTTAGCAATAACTTTGGGGGCATATTCGCCGGCAGCATAAGCTAAAGCAATGGCTTGCTGGTTAGGGTTCACCACACCTTTCACACTAAAGTCTGAACTATAATTTTCAATAGTACTTGGCTGAGGTGTGTTGAATTGATAGTTACTCATGCCGCACCACCGTTAAAGCATCTAATTGCTGACCGCTATTGCTGATAGATTCAGCCAGACTTAATTGCTTAGCTATTAGCATTTCTAGAGTTTCAAGCTGTTCTGCTAAAATACTAATTCGCATGCGCCCATCGGTCAGGCTAACTCTCGCCGAAACTTTACCTAAATGTGGTAAATGCAAGGTCATCTCGCTAGAAATAGGTCGCTCTTGATCTGCTTGTGATTGATTGGATGGCTGCTTTTCATCGCTACTATTGCGCTGTGGATAAATATCCCAATCCATTTTTTGTCCAGGCCAGACCTCACCGTGCCAGCTCATGCGCTGATTTTCTAGAATCGCTAACTGTTGCGACACTATATTTGCAATGGGTGAGTTAGCTTGGTTTTGCGGCTCCAGCTTAATAGCAGCTAGCGACTGATTACTTTGCGTTAAGCCACTTAAATGCGACTCGTAGAATAACCCGCTATTACTCACGGCATTTTTCAAATCATGTGCTATCACTTGCGGGTTACTTGGGCTATTAGTTACGACCGCCTTCGCCTGAAAACTGCTCGTGACGCCATCGCTTTCAGCTTGTTTTAGATAATGACCAATGAGATTAGCTGCAGTGCTTATTTCTGTCATACTGCCAGCAGCATTGGAGGGCGTAGATGCGAGTAAAAATGTAGGCACTGGATTATCGTGCATATAACGCAAAGTGAGCATTTGTCCTGTTTTGGCAGCCGATCCTAAATCCATTTTAAGGATACTTCCTTTAAGGCTACTACTTTCAACCCTTACGTTATACGCACTGTCGCCTACTTTTGATAACACATGGGCAAAGTACTCCTGCCCTTTCACAAACTGCGTAGCTCTATCCGCAAGCTCTTGACGGATATTACCAATACTTTCTACTGCTTGTATTGGCAAAACTCTAGCTACCGGAGGTATGCTTACGATGTCAGCCTGTTTAAACATCTTGATAATGACGTGAACTACTGATTATAGGCACGCGTCAGTTTATTCTCCATATGTAAACTACTCATTAGTGAATTTAATCTTACCATCCAAGGTGAAACGATATTACGTATTTCACGGTCATTAGCTAATATACCTTTAATACTTGCTAATTTACGAGCACGTATATCACTAGGTAGAGGTAACGTGCTTTCTGTATGCCTCAATGTAGCTATTTTCTGAGCGCACTTAGCCTCCAACTCAGCTAATGCATCCCAATCTTGTTTTTTGGCAGCGGATAACATTCCTTTAGTAATCTCAGCAACCGCTTCATAAATTACAATTGTGTCTTGATGTTCCATTTATAGTTGTTCCGCTTAATGTCGTCACATTTTTTTAGGCTTTTGCGTAACTAGCAATATTGCGATTAACCGTCATCGCCACTTGGCTAGGTATTGCCATGGACATATCTGTAGTTGGCATTTTCACCTGATCAATAGCTTCCCATGCACCCTTTAAATCACTCAATAACTTAATGACTTCACGTATTAATTCTGGCTTATTTTGAATATTTGCAGTCATTAGTCGTTTACTCATATAGGCGTAGAGTGCATCTAAGCTTACAGCAATCTCACCACCAACTTTTTTATCTAAACTAAGTCTTAAACCAGACTCTATGATAGAAATCGCCTTTGACAGCATCGCACCTTTATTCGCAATATCTTTATTTTGCATGTAGGTATCTGCACTACGACACGCTGCAATAGCGCCTTCATAAAGCATAATGATTAATTTATTTGGACTAGCTGCTAATACGCCAGTTTCCATACCTACTTTAGCATAAGCATTCACACCGTTCTGATTGAATCCAAACATTTTTATGTCCTTCGCTTGTTCTTAATGGTTAGCGTTAATCGCGGCAATCTGCTGAGTTAAATATGTGCTTGTTGAGGACATACTTGCCATCAGCGTATCGAGTTTTGTGAACTGATTACGATACCTCGTCTCAATTGCAGCCAACCTCACTGTAAGCGATTCAGTCTGTTTATCTAAACGTGATATGGAGCTGTTTATGCCTTCTGTTCTTGAAGCTACAATACCGGCGTCACTCGTTAAACTGGTAATCAAGCTATCAAACTGGGTGGCATACCCAATGCTATAGTTCACAGTACTTGTAACGGAGCTTCCTTCGGAAAGTGTAGGGCCTTTGTAACTTATATTTAAGCCTGCACTCGCATTACCAGCTACTCCAGTGAGATTACTGCCGCTAACAGTAGCAGCAACGCCGTTTATCGTGCCTTGTAGGTGTCCACCAGTCATGGTGAAAGTCACTGCATAACTACCTGCCTGTGTTTTGCTAGTACTACTAGAGTAACTGACAAGTGGATTAGTTGACTTTCCTGACGTTGCGAATACGGCAGCAATATCGGAGAAATTACTAGACATTACATTGCTTAACTTAGTAGAGTCTAAGGCTAATTTACCATCGCGCTGAAATGACACGCCAACCTGACTTAATGAATTAATTGTATTGCCAGAAGCAATCGTTTTAGTCATCACTGCTTTTATTTGATTAACTACTGACCGTGCAGTGGCATCACCTAGCAACGCGCCTGAAGCTTTACCCGTTTCGTCGTACTTGGTTAGGCTACGTAACGTTGTATCTAACTTATTATAAGCATCCACAAAAGCGGTTACTGATGTCTTAACTGAGTCTGTATTGCTGGTCACGCCTAGATTAGTGCTGCTTGTACTGGTAGTAAGTAAGTTAAGCGTTACACCGCTAATCGCATCTGTTACGGTATTACTGGCTTTTACTACCGCAATACCATCGATATCTAACAAAGCATTTTTCGCAGCTTGCATCTGTGTCATATTTTTACCACTACCCACACTAGCCGTTGGGTCAAACGCTAAACTAGATAATCCCACAGCATCGGTGTTATTAGCATCGCCGCTATCGACTACACTAATTTTTAGGCTATTCACTTCGCCTGTATCCTTTGAAGTCAAAACTAAGCGATTAGTTGTACCATCATTCACAATGGTCGCACTCACAGTTGAGTTGGCTGCATTAATTGCATCGCGTACACCTGCCAAAGTGTTATTGGTACTATCTATAGTAATAGTGATATCACTTTTTGCAGAATTAGGAGTAAATGCATTGCCAACTGCGGCATAAGTGCCAAAACCTATCGTTAGCGTACCAGTGCCTACAGTGTCTGTTGTATTAGTAAAGCCCGTAGATGCTAGCTTTTGTGACTTAGCAAGCTGGTTCACTGTGATAGCATAATCACCGAGAGATGCTGAGCCATTTGCCGTGGCAGTAAACACGCTTGTGTTAGCTGAGCTCACGGTTTGTGCGTTGAACTTAGATGCGCTAGAAAGGGCGCTAACCGCCGTTTGAAAAGTAGATAGCGCACTTTTTAGCGTGCCGTAAGCTGAGATTTGAGATTGATAAGCCGTTTTTTCTGTTGCTACTGCGGTTAATGGTTTCTTTTCAACATTCATTAAACTAGTAACAATAGATTCCACATCCAGGCCAGAGCCTATTCCTGTCGTTGTAATTCCCATGTGGATATCCTTTTCAAAACGGTTATTAATATCATCGGCTTAAGCAACAAAACCTTTTGCCAGCCGCACATACGTACACAGCAATTTTTAAGCTAGCTAAGTAAGTTAACTAAGCTGTTTGCCTAATCATCAAACCTTGCAATTTGTCTAGCGTTTTAGACATAGCTAACACCTCTTCGTTTGGAATCTGTCTCAGCACTTGCTTAGAAGCAGTATCAACCACTTTAACAACCATGCGCTCCGACTGATCATCTAATGAGAACTGCACAGTTTGCAGTGCCGGTGCTACAAGCTCATTAAGCTTTTTTACGGCCGTGACTAACTCACCTTTGTCTACCTCTGCAGGTTTAGTATTTTCCGTCTTTATAACGGGCTTAAGCCCTGATGGGCTTGTTGTTCTATCAATAGTAATTTGGCTGCCAGCAACATTCTGCACGGCAGCCAGCTTTCTAACTGACCCATAAGCATCTAACGATGTATTAAGCATGATTCTCTCCTTTGCAAAACCCCACAGGATGATCAGTCCTGTGGGTGGTAAGGTTTTATATTTTAAATTACGTTTAGCCTCTTAATAGTGCTAACACACCATTAGGCAAGGAGTTCGCCTGAGCCAACATTGCAGTACCTGCTTGTTGTAAGATTTGTCCACGTGTCAAGTTTGCTGTTTCCGCTGCAAAGTCTGCATCCATGATGCGAGATTTAGAGGCAGATTGGTTTTCTACAGAAACTTGTAAGTTACTTACCACTGATTCAAAACGATTTTGAATTGCACCTAATTTAGCGCGATTAGTACTTAATGTTGTCAAAGCTGAATCTAGCGCGGTAATCGCTGCTGTGGCACCGGTTACTGACGTAATCGAACCTGTCGCTGATGTTATCGCTGAAACACCACTTACACTAATCGTATCCGCAGTATCAGCACCCACTTGGTATACTTTTGCTGCAGTACCAAACACTGTTGAGCCATTGAATTTAGTTGCTGTATTTAAACGTGTTACTTCAGCTTTTAATTCACCAAACTCAGCATCTAGGTTGACACGATCACTACTGCTGTTTGTCGCGTTGGCAGATTGAACTGCTAATTCACGCATACGTTGGATAGCATCGGTTTGTTTAGCCAAGCCGCCTTCTGCAGTTTGTGCGAAAGAAATTGCGTCATTTGAGTTACGAATCGCTACTTGTTGACCACGAATTTGTGAGTCCATTTTTGTAGCAATCGCTAAACCAGCAGCGTCATCTTTAGAACTATTAATACGCATACCTGAAGATAAGCGTTGTAATGATGTATTCAAAGAGCTTTGTGAAGCTGCAAGATTACGTTGTGTGTTTAATGAAGCGATGTTGGTGTTAATTACTGAAGCCATAATAATTCTCCTAAAGTTAAATTAAATTTCAATTACATCTTTATTACTGTTAGCCCTGCATTTCACTTTTAACTCGTTGTGATTTGCGCTGCTGTTGTAACTGTTATCGGTAAGCTTTTAAGAAAATTTAGGGTAAGGCTTAAAATTTTCTTTTATCGTTTTTGCCGATTAAGCAATGCTGATGTAAAGAGTATCGGTCTAAGTTTTCAAAACTTTAGGATCAAGCTAGGTACCTCAAGAGTTGGTATGAATACACACGTACAAGTACGCCTAGAATAGTGCCCTGCCTATATTGCAGAGCATCAATAAACCCACATATCAATTAAATTTAAAATAGAAAACCGTATATGAAAATCTAAATTAAATACTACTTCCTATAATATTTAATAATTGCTCATGATAAAAAGGCTAATAAAGCAGGGAAAGTAGGCTAAATCAGCATATGCTGATTTAGCCTATTCATAGAGAAAATACTAACGATGAGCTTGCGGCTAAAAATTAGGTGTTATTAAGGAGGCACAAGAGGTATTTAGCGATTGTTAAGCTCTGTGGTTTTAAGCTCGGATATCTTTTGTGTTATCAACTCACTCTGCTCTTGATCAAGTAGGTCAATTTTAACTTTAAGTGTTTCAAGTGTCGTTAAGTCTTTTTGCAAATAGGCAATATTAGACAAAGCTACCATTGCGTCTAAGTGACGACTGTTTAAAGTTTGTGCTTTATTCAAATCCTCCTTAGCTGATACTGTTTGATTGGCACCTTCCTCCGCTAAGCCTAAAAAATACCAAGCATCCGATGATTTTGGCTCTTGCACTACCCAAGCTTGCGCTATTTTCTTTAAAGCCATCCACTCTTCATTTTGATAAGGGATGACTACCTGCATAAAATAAGGTCTTTGCTCTAAAGGTAAAGCCCAAAATGGCACATCATTCGTATTCAGTGACAGTATATCTGGCGAGTCAAATAATGCTTTAATCCACTCTACAGGCAAGTTATAGAAAAAGCCATGTGAGCCCGGACTTTTAAAGCTGGTAATACCAATAAGATTAAATTTTTGGTCAAACAGAGCACCACCGCTTGAGCCCATGGCAAAAGCAGCATTAGTGCGAATCACAACACTATCATCTAATGGATATGAGCCTTTAATACTGCCATATGAAGGCTGTGGTACATTATTACCGATGGGGTAACCTAGGCTGAATACTTCCTCCTCATACTTTACAGTACTGCTATCACGCATGGGCGCAACCTTAAACGGCAGATTATCAAACTTCAGTAAACATAAGTCATGCTTCCAGTCGGCTTTGAAACCTATTGGCTGATAAGCCTCACGATATTTGATAATGTTTGCACCCTTAGCGTTAGCTAATACATGGCAATTAGTCACCACATACTCTTTACTCACTACAACACCTGAACCATTGCCTGTGATACCGTTAGGTAGCTCAACTGCTACTTGTACTAAAGAGTCGCTCAGCGCTAAAATTTCACCTATATTAGGTTGAGCATAGCTTATAGAAACATGTGTGCTAATTACCGTGAGCAACAGTAGCTTTTTCATCACTCATCCTAAAAGGTACTATTTTCTGTGGAAATCCAATATAGAGGGCGCTTAGGCTGCTTTTTAAAAAGCAACATATCCGCTTTTCTCATCGTTTCTATCGCCTCATCAAAAGAGATGTTTTGTTCAGAAGCATTAAGTTCGGCCAACGGTTTTGCATAATTCTGCCAGGCTGGATTTTCATGAAAGCCCTTATCAGCCATACACCTCTTTAACACATATGCTTTTCGGCTTAGCAGCTCTAGCTTTTGAAATTCAACTACAGGTGTCATACCAATAATAGCCTTCTCAGAAATAGCCACACACTCATCACCTATGTGCTCAAGTTGTGTAACTCCTTGACTAAGTGAGTTTTGATTCTGGTTGTTGATTAGAAAAAACCAAGCTAAAAAAATAAGAGTAGCGAAAAAGCCAATCATAGTGGTTATCGTTTTCAAAACAGATCACTTTCCTTCAGTGAAAAATTTAACATTTTAAAAACACAAATTGATGAGATTGGAAAAATAAGCCTAAGTTCCTTACTAAGAACTCCACTCTAAAAAATAAAAGTCACAAGCATGATACAAGACCGCATAGTAGTGTTGTACTGATTAGCAGTATCTAAAAGCAGTGTTCTGGCCGAAGCTTATCTTTACACAAGCATATTGTCATAAAACAAAAGGGAGCATATAGCTCCCTTTGATAATCCAATGAAAGTCAGAATTAATTAACTGAGTCTTTTAATGTTTTACCTGCAGTGAAGGCTGGCGCTTTACGTGCAGCAATTTTCAACTCCGCTCCTGTACGTGGGTTACGGCCTGTACGAGCAGCACGTTGTGTTACTTTAAATGTACCGAAACCAACAAGCGTAACTGCATCACCTTTTTTAAGCGCTGCTGTAATCGCTGCTGTCGTTGCATCGATAGCACGGCCTGCATCCGCTTTAGTAAGACCAGCACTTGCCGCGATAGCATCAATCAATTCAGATTTATTCATATATTTAATTCCCTTGAGTAAGTGTTTGTATAAAAGCACCGTTACTTTGCTGGCATTTAATTTAACTGTCAATTGTTTTATCAATACAAGTGCATCAATTTATATGCTTTAAAGCCTACAGGGCTATTTGTAGCTAGATTCTATTCAAGTTTACGCTATATCGTCAACACTAGGTACTCATTACTTTATCAAAATCAGCTATTTGTTTTAACTTAAGTTTAGTAGTTTTTACATCAAGCCTAAAGTCTAAAGCTTTAAGTCTAAGTTAAAAAGCATAGAGGCATATTGGTCAACATACTTATACAACAATGAGTTTAATGGCAGGAGCTAACCCGATGTGGGTCGCTAGAATGATGGGGCACGCATCGATGCAAAATGGGTTGATGGTGCAGATAAAAACAAAGAGAGACAGAAAGTTGAGTCTATTTTTGAGGTGATAGCCACAACAACGCCACTAAAAATATTAAAGAGGCTTGAGAACCCCTATTTTATTGGTCGGGACAGCAAGATTCGAACTTGCGACCCCATGCCCCCCAGGCATGTACGCTACCAGGCTGCGCTATGCCCCGAACCGATGTTGCAACTAACTTACAACGAGTATATGATTATATCGTAAAAGATTGACGGTAATAAAAGGTGTTCTGAAATAAATATGTATATACTTAAGCAGATATTGCTGGGTGTAGTAAATTTAAAATCTCTAATAATTCAGCTTTAACTGAAGTAAAATCAACCTCTTTAGTGCTTGCTGGCAATGAAGGGCCCAAGCTCAAGTCTAGTGATGTAGTCACTTGTGCTACAGTTACTTTAGACTCGACCTCATTTGGGCCGTCTAGACGGTTACGCGCGCCACTAATAGTAAAACCTTGCTCGTATAGCAGCTCACGTATCCTACGAATAAGTAGTACTTCATGATGTTGGTAATAACGACGATTACCACGACGTTTAACAGGCTTCAACTGAGTAAACTCTTGCTCCCAGTACCTAAGCACATGCGGTTTCACACCACAAAGTTCGCTCACTTCACCAATGGTAAAGTAACGCTTTGCTGGTATTGGCGGTAACTGCACTTTTGTAATGTGTTCACTCATACTGTTAAATTTGTTTAGTTGCTCTATTAATTAAGGTAGTTTGCTTCTACTTTACTTTTTAGTTTTTGGCTCGCATGAAAGGTTACTACGCGGCGAGCTGTAATTGGTATTTCTTCGCCAGTTTTAGGGTTACGGCCTGGACGCTCCGACTTCTTGCGTAATTCAAAATTACCAAATCCTGATAATTTCACACTATCGCCAGCTCCTAATGCAATACGTACCTCTTCAAAAAATGCTTCAACCATATCTTTGGCTTCACGTTTATTTAACCCAACTTGCTCATAGAGTAAATCAGCAAGTTCAGCTTTTGTTAATGTCATACTTACTCCCATTTCATTTCTAGCTTTTGAGCTTTTTTAATGTACAGATTATTATTTTAATAAGTTAAATTTACAAAGCTGCTAACATACAAATTCAACACTTAAAATTCGAATATATTCAAACAAATCACATAGTTTTATGATCTAATTTCTAAGTGTTGCAGCAAATTGATTTTGTAATAATTGTAGCAGAATAGCAATGGTTGTGTCGGCATCACTATCAGTTAATGTTTTTTGAGTATCGTGCATAAGTACTGATAATGCAAGGCTTTTTTTATTTTCAGCGACGCCTTGGCCTTGATACAAATCAAATAATGCTACGTCTATGAGCAATGGAATTTCAGCTTTATTAATCGTACTTAACACTTCACCAACAGTAATACTTTCATCCAGCACGACTGCCAAGTCGCGACGAATTGGTAGTAGCTTAGAAACCTCTTGGTAAGCTGGTATCTGATGATTAGATATTGCTTCTAGATCCAGCTCAAATAAATAGGTGGCTTTCGTTAAGCTGTATTGTTGCTGCCATTTTGGATGTAATTTACCTAGCCAGCCAATCGCTTTACCATCAAGTAAAATTTGTGCTGTTTGTCCTGGATGCAAAGCCTTGTGTTCAGCTTTTTCATAGGTCACTTTAGAACCTACTAGTCTATCGACATGCGCTTTCACTTCAAAAAAATCTACATCAGCGCTATCGGCAGCCCATTGCTCAGGCTTTGCACTACCGTACGCGAGACCTGAAACGCGTGTAGACTCAATAAAGCTATTGGTTTGCTTAGAATAAACCGCCCCAATCTCAAACAAAAATGCCCGATCTTGCTTACGGTTCAAGTTATAAGTTAGAGTATCGAGCAAGCCACCCCATAAACTAGTGCGCATCACGCTCAAGTTACTTGCAATCGGGTTCTGTAGTTTAATGGGCGCAACATTACCTAACAAATCATGCTCCCAGCTTTCATCTACAAAGCTATAATTTATAACCTCTTGATAGCCAACAGCCACTAAACTATCGCGTAGTTTGTTTTGATGTAGCCTAGCCTCTGGTGCAGATAACATGGCTAAATTAGCAACAGGCGCAATTGCTGGGACATGGTCATAACCATGCAAACGTGCAATTTCTTCGATTAAATCTTCCTCAATACTTATATCAAATCGATAGCTTGGTGGCACGACAGTAAATATGCTGTTCGCTACTGTAAATACAAATCCAAGCTGCGTAAGCAGCTGTGCAACCTTAGCTTCTTCAAATGGAATGCCTAATACTGATACCAAGCGTGCCATTCTTAATTTGACTGCTTGGCGTACTGGCAAGCTACCAACAACTTCTGTCACCTCGCCCGCTTGGCCGCCACAAATTTGTACAATAAGCTTAGTGGCATATTCAAGTGCGTTTTTTGTATTGCCAAAATCAACACCACGTTCAAAACGGTAGGAAGAGTCTGTACTTAAACCTAATCTACGCGCTTTACCAGCAATCACTGAAGGCGTAAAAAAAGCACTTTCTAGGAAAACCTCGGTGGTTGCATCATTGACAGATGTTGGTTTCCCGCCCATAACACCTGCAAGTGCTACCACGCCATTGACATCGGCAATGACCAAGTCATCAGACTTTAACTGTATAGTTTGATCGTTGAGCAAGCTTAGTGACTCACTAGCATTTGCAAAGCGAATTGTCACATCACCATTTAGCTTAGTCGCATCAAAAGCATGCATGGGTTGACCTAACTCAAGCAGCACATAATTAGTGACATCAACTAGCGCACTAATGCTACGTAGACCACTACGTTCAATGCGCTTGATCATCCAGTCAGGTGTGTTTGCCATAGCATTGACACCACTAATTAACCGACCGCAATAACGTGGGCAAACAGTTTGCTCATTCACTATGACATTTTTAACAGCTTTTAACGCTGCTGGCACCGCTGTTATAGCTTCAAAACGTGTTTCTGCGCCGGTTATAGCTGCAACATCACGTGCGATACCTGTGATACTTAAGCAATCACTACGATTAGGAGTTAACTTCAAGGTGAGTAGATTGTCATCTAGATCTAAATACTCGCGAATGTTTTGACCCACGACAGCCTTGTCATCTAACTCCAATAATCCTGTTGCTTCAGCACTAATACCAAGCTCTTTAGATGAGCACATCATACCAAAAGACTCTACGCCGCGTACTTTAGCCTGCTTAATTGAGATGCCAGGCAACTCCGCACCTACCATAGCACAAGGAGCTAGCAGGCCGGCGCGTGCATTAGCAGCACCGCACACGATTTGCAAAGGTTCAGCTAAGCCGACATCAACTATGCAGACTTGCAAACGGTCTGCATCAGGATGCTTTTCAGTAGATAAAATCTTAGCGACAACCACTTTACTAAAGTGCGCAGCTACAGGCTGCACTTCTTCAACCTCGAGCCCCGCCATTGTGAGCGCATGACCAAGCGCATGACTATCTAAATCAGTATTTACAAGGCTTCGTAACCAATTTTCTGAAAACTGCATAATGCTTTTATGACCTTAAATTTTAGGTTTGTTATTAGGTATATTATTTAAATTGGCTTAAGAAGCGCAAATCATTATTAAAGAAATGGCGTAGGTCATTCACACCATAACGCAACATGGTTAAGCGTTCCACGCCTAAACCAAAAGCAAAGCCTCGATATTTTTCACTATCAAGATTCACATGTTTAAATACTTCAGGATGCACCATGCCACAACCTCCAATCTCTAACCAACCACCGTTCCAGCTCATATCCATTTCAGCTGAGGGTTCAGTAAATGGAAAAAATGACGGTCTGAAACGTACAGTTAAATCATCACGCTCGAAGAATTTTTGCAAGAAATCTTGCACCACACCTTTTAAATTCGCAAAGCTAATATTCTCATCTACCCACAGCCCCTCTACCTGATGAAACATCGGTGAATGAGTTGCATCAGAGTCCACGCGATACACACGACCTGGAGCAATAATTTTTAGTGGTGGAGTTTTTTTCGCTTTTAACACATTTTCCATGTAGCGAATTTGCACTGGTGAAGTGTGTGTACGCAACACATTCGCTTCATCAATATAAAACGTATCGTGCATAGCACGGGCTGGATGATCTTCAGGTATATTCAATGCTGTAAAGTTATAAAAATCTGTTTCAATTTCTGGGCCCGTAGCCACTTCAAAACCAATTGAATGAAATAACTCTTCGACACGCCTTAAAGTAAGCGTTACTGGATGTAAACCACCCTGTGACTGAGTACGTGCTGGCAAGGTAACATCTACAGACTCTTGTGCAAGTTGCTTAGCTTGCGCTGCATTTAGAATAGCTTCACGGCGAGCAGTTAAAGCTGCCTCAACGCCCTGCTTAACCACATTGATAGCGGCACCAGCAGTTGGGCGCTCCTCATTACTAAGTTTACCTAAACCTTTTAATGCATCAGTCAGCAGGCCTGCTTTACCTAAATACTTTGCTTTTGCTACTTCTAAGTCATTCATCGTTGCGCTATTTGCGAAATCCGCCTGCGCTTCTGAGATTAAATGCGTTAAATCGGCCATATTATTTTGATCTTTAAATGAGCTTCTGATTAGAGCTATATTTTACAATGCATTGATTTTACAGTAAAAAAAAGAGGCCTAGGCCTCTTTTTTACTTAAACCTGATAATTTAAGTTTGAAATTTCAAGCTTTACTGCTTAGGCTGCTAAAGCTGTTTTTGCCATTTCAACAAATTTGGCAAATGCTACTTTATCAAACACTGCTAAGTCAGCAAGCACTTTACGATCTACTTCAATTGAAGCAACTTTCAAACCATTCATGAAGCGGCTGTATGTTAAGCCCAGTTCACGTGCACCAGCATTGATACGCGCAATCCACAACGTGCGGAATTGACGTTTCTTCTGACGACGGTCACGGTAAGCGTATTGACCAGCTTTCATTACCGCTTGCTTAGCAACGCGATAAACGTTTTTACGACGACCGCGGTAACCCTTAGCGGCTTTTAATACTTTTTTGTGTCTAGCGCGTGCGATGACACCACGTTTTACTCTAGGCATGTTCTACTCCTATTGTGTTGGCATCATTGCGCGTACGCGCTTGATATCGGTTGCTGAAATGATCGCCGTGCCGCGTAATTTACGCTTTTGCTTGGTGGTCTTTTTTGTAAGGATATGGCGTAAGTGAGAGTGAGTACGTTTCACTTTACCATTACCCAAGAATTTGAAGCGCTTTTTAGCGCCACTCTTGGTTTTCATCTTTGGCATTTTGTTCTCCTTGAACTTAAGTTATGAGCGCTTAGGCATGCCGTTTAGCCGTATCACTCCAGGGTTTACTACATCTTTTTACTACTTAACTTTCTTGTGCGGACCAAGTACCATCACCATTTGGCGCCCTTCCATTTTTGGGAATTGTTCCACTAGCGCAACTTCTTTTGTATCTGCTTCTACACGTCGTAGTAAAGCCAAACCAAACTCTTGGTGCGTAATCTCACGACCTCTAAAACGTAGAGTTATTTTCGCTTTATCACCATCTTCAATAAAGCGAATAATATTTCGTACTTTAATTGCGTAGTCGCCATCATCTGTACCTGGGCGAAACTTAATTTCTTTTACTTGAACTTGTTTTTGCTTAAGTTTAACTTCGTGCTGCTTCTTGCTTTCGGCATATTTAAACTTGCCGTAATCCATCAATCTGCACACTGGTGGAACCGCATTCGGTGCAATTTCTACTAGGTCTATATCGGCCTCTTCGGCTCTTGCAAAAGCCTCGGCTAACGTTACTATACCCAAAGGTTCGCCTTCTATGCCCACCAAACGAATTTGCGACCCTGTAATGTCGCCATTAATTCGCGTTTCTTTATCCTGTGCTATATCAAATTCTCCAAATAGTTAAGCCGCGCATTTTCAGAAATTAACTTAAAAACCAACTAAAAGTCGCCTTAAGTAAGCTTATACTTTAGTTTCAATTTCTGCTTTTAAGCGCTCTATCAGCGCTTCAATCGGCATAGAACCTAAGTCTTCGCCTTTTCTGGTACGCACGGCTACATGTCCTGTCTGCATCTCACGCTCACCAGCTACTAATAGGTAGGGCATTTTCTGCATTGAATGTTCGCGTATTTTATAGGTTATCTTCTCATTTCTCAAGTCAAATTCGCATCTAATGCCACTTTTCTTTAACATTTCAACTACTTGACACACGTAATCTGCTTGATTTTCAGATATATTAAGCACCATCACCTGAATTGGCGCTAACCAAAGTGGCATTGCACCTGCATAGTTTTCAATCAAGATACCAATAAAGCGCTCCATAGAACCAACAATAGCACGATGCAGCATCACAGGGTGTTTACGACTATTATCTTCGGCCACATATTCAGCACCTAAGCGTTCCGGTAAATTAGGATCCAATTGAATCGTACCGCACTGCCACAAGCGACCTAATGAGTCTTTAAGAGTGAACTCAATCTTAGGTCCGTAAAATGCGCCCTCTCCAGGTTGATATTCAAAATCCAGATTGTTTAATCTAAGTGCATTTGCAAGTGAAGTTTCTGCCTTATCCCAATCCGCATCAGTACCGATACGCTTTTCAGGGCGAGTGGACAACTTCACTAACACATCATTAAAACCAAAGTCGCCGTAGGCTTTGTATAGCATTTTTATAAAGTCGGCAACTTCTGCTTCAACCTGGTCTTCAGTACAAAAAATATGCGCATCATCTTGAGTAAAACCTCGCACGCGCATTAAGCCGTGTAGTGAACCCGATGGTTCATTGCGGTGGCATGAACCAAACTCAGCTAAGCGTAACGGCAAATCACGATAGCTATGCAAACTATTATTAAAAATCTGTACATGTCCAGGACAATTCATAGGCTTGACAGCATAGTCACGACTTTCAGATGAGGTCACGAACATGCCTTCACGGTAATTCTGCCAATGTCCTGACTTCTCCCATAAAGTCCTATCCATGATGGTAGGCGTGCGCACTTCTTGATAGTTATAATCGCGAAACATTTTGCGCATGTATTGCTCAACTTCTTGCCACATGCTCCAGCCACGCGGATGCCAGAACACCATACCTGGTGCGTCATCTTGCATATGGAAGTAATCTAGCTGCTTACCTAATTTGCGATGGTCGCGTTTCTCCGCCTCTTCTAGCTGGAACAAGTAGGCTTCCAGCTCTTCTTTATTACGCCAAGCTGTGCCGTATACACGTTGTAACATCTCATTATTGCTATCACCACGCCAATAAGCTCCTGCCAGCTTCATCAATTTAAAAGCTTTTAACTTACCTGTATTAGGCACGTGTGGGCCGCGACAAAGATCAGTAAAATTACCTTCGGTATATAGCGAAACATCTTCACCTGCTGGAATGCTGGCAATTATCTCGGCTTTATAATGCTCGCCTATAGATTTGAAGTAGCTCACTGCTTCGTCACGCGGTAATACTTTACGTATTACTTGCTCATCTTTTTTAGCAAGCTCAGTCATTTTCTTTTCAATAGCGATTAAGTCTTCTGGTGTAAAAGCACGCTTGTATGAAAAGTCGTAGAAAAAACCATTTTCAATCACTGGACCTATAGTCACTTGCGCATCGGGGAAAAGCTCTTTGACTGCATAAGCTAATAAATGAGCAGTTGAGTGACGGATTACATCGATACCTTCTTCACTCTTATCGGTAATGATAGCTAACTCTGCGTCTTTACTAATCAAATGAGTGGTGTCGACCAACACACCATTCACTTTACCTGCCAACGCAGCTTTAGCTAAGCCAGCGCCGATATTCATAGCAACATCAGCTACAGTAACAGGTGCATCAAAACTACGTTCAGAGCCGTCTGGCAAGCGAATTACAGGCATAAAAATCTCTTATATACTCAATTAAAATAAATAAAAGCCGCAAGCGGCTTTAAAGTTAACCAGTCCATTATCTCATACCACGTCAAAATTCTATAATTATCCTGCTTCAAGGCGAATTAAAAATGTTAATAACTAAGCGCAACCCGCTCTTGCGCATACTTTATTTTTCAAGTACGGATAAGCCAGCTTTTTCCCACTCACTTAATCCACCTTTAAAAAGGTATAGCTTTGTTACCCCTTCGTTGCAAAAAAATTGTACAACTGGCATAGGAAAAAGTCCTTTCATAGGAAGCAAAATGATTGGTTTTGTTATGTCCTCTACCTTGGCTGTACCGTTAATAAATGTGATACCTGGCATATTAATAGCACCTGGAATATGGCTTTTATTGAATACTTTTTCCTCTGCAAGATCAATCAAAATTGCTTGCTCCTGCTGCACAAGTTTATGAGCTTGCTGCGCTTCTATTTCTTCTGCACCCCCACCAAAATGCTGACCCATCTTTTTAAGAAAAAATATAATAACCAAAACAATTAAAGTTACCACCATCCACCAATAATGAACCATTAACTCCCAGAAACTTAGCATTCTTGACCTTTTATTTAAACTTTAAAATGTTCTAATCTAACTTAGTAGCTTTCTTGTTACGTAGCTAATAATATCCCGACTCTTAACTGTGTGACGGCTCGTTTATTACAATCAATTAATGTTACACCATAAACGTCAAGTAATTGCAAATGTAAGAGCTTACTTGAACTAAGCCTAGCGATTATTTATAAAGTTTATGATCTTTATAGTTGTAGCGCCATGCTTTTATATTACGAGGTGTTACTACTGGGAAAGCCCCTTCATATGAGCAACCTTGTATCGCAGTACTTTTGTACTTTAAAGAATCGATCTGCTTAATGGACAGCATGTTGATATCCTAAAATATTCTGGCTAGAGAAGAAGCATGATGAATTAAAGCGAAACATATTGAATAATCCTGATTAGTATACAGGTCAATCGGTATTATGCTTATAATGAATTTTGTGGTGCGTTGTAACGAGCTATGGAGTTATATGAAACGACTTGAGAAACTGTTACTGGTAGGCAGTAGCAGACTCGAACTGCTGACCTCTTGGATGTCGACCAAGCGCTCTAACCAACTGAGCTAACCGCCTATTATTTTAATTAGCTGCTCAAGTATATTTTTCATAATTTCAAACAGAGCGCGATTTTAGCTGATTGTAGTCTTTGGCGCAAATAACAAAGTCAGTTATATTTAAATTATTCGTGATTATAGTTGTTATTGCAAAGCTTTAAGATAATTCAAAATATCTGGGCTAGCATAGCCATCTGCTGGCAAATGTTGCGCTAGTTGAAAAGTTCTCACAGCTTCTTGCGTATGTATGCCGGGAAAACCATCCGGTTCGCCGGCTTCATAACCATGATTATTTAACTCAGTTTGCAGAGTTTTCATTTGCAGAAATGATAAAGCACCAAGTTCTGCAAATTGACCTCCTAATATATGCGACTCACCATTAAGGCGCTTAGCTAACTGCACTACAGAGAGTGCATAATTAATTGAGCGATTCCAATCCATCACTACATCAAAATTATCAAACACCATAAAGGCTGGACCACGCCAACCTTGAGGCAAAACTATAGCGGCTTGTCCGGATATATTAGGGAGCGCAGATTTAATAGCGTCTAAAGTTTGAGTGCGGGCGAATGGAGCGGTAACATTTTTTGTTGTAAAGTTAATCTGATGTAAATTTAATAGACGCTTCTTAGTTTTTATCTTTTTGCTTGCACTACGTACCTGCATTAATCTGCCTGAAGCTGGTAAATTGCCTGCCTGCATTAAGTTTACGCCTAGCTTTCGCCACTCACTTACGGGCTTTCTCAAAGTGTACTGAGCATTTTGCCATTCAAAATCTACAGGTAACTGTACTTCCACCATTACAGGTTGACCTTTTTGCCAGCCAACTTGGGAAAGATAGTTGGCTGCTGATGCAAATGCATCAGCTTGAGAATTTATAATGTCTATTTTCTTATCGCCATCACCATCAACCGCATAAGTTATAAAAGTAGTCGGCATAAACTGCATATTGCCGAATGCGCCAGCCCATGAGCCTACAAATTGCTCCGTACTTGCATTACCTGCATCTACCATACGCATTGCATCTATCAGTTGATTACGGAAGAAACTGGCGCGTCGCCCGTCGTACGCTAAGGTTGCTAAGGCCGATAGCGTATCAATATTACCCTGATCGCGTCCGTAGTTAGTTTCCATTCCCCAAAATGCCACTAATAAGGCTTTAGGTATACCATACTGCGCTTCGATTTTATTCAGCAAGTCAGCATGTTGAACAAGGAGCTTACGACCCTCCATAATTTTGAGTGTATCTACACGTTTTTGATAGTAATCAAGAAACGGACTAATGAACTCCGGTTGGGACCGATCTAGCTCAATAATATTAGGTAATATTTCCACATGATTGACGATAGCACTAGCAGTTTTTTCATTGATGCCCTCATTTATAGCTTCTTGTTTCAGCTCACTTAGCCAACCAGTAAGGTCTTCATGTGCAAAAGCAGGGCTTGCAAATAAGCTAGAGAAAAATACACTAAAAATAACAAGATATCTCATACAAAATCAGAGTTCGTCTGTTGCCAAAGCCAACAAGGCCTGATAGCCAGTCATGAAGTTTGGATATTGCAATTGAAAACCAGTACTTAACATAAGATGATTACTTAGACGTTTCCCACCTTCTATAGCAGGCATTGTAGTACTACTGTTTACCTGCATTTGACTCGCAATCCAACCCAATACTTCATATTGACTACATGGTTTAGAATCAGTGACTATGTAACAAGTTCCGATAGATTTACTTGCCAGTACCCGCTTTACCAAAAACACCATAAAAGCAGCTGCATCGTCTTTATGAATGCGGTTAGTCCAACTATTTTTCTCAGGCCAGTTTTGTGGTGACTTTGCTAAGTTAATCATGCGTAAACGACCCGCACCATATATGCCAGAAAGCCTTAACACCGTAGTATTACAAGAGAGCTTATTTAACAGTGCTTCTGCTTCTAGCAAACGCTCACCACCGAAGTCTGTAGCTACAGCTGGGGTAAACTCATCTAAAAGCGCATTGGTTTTTTGACCGTATACGCGCGTGCTGGAGACAAAAAATACATGTTTCAAATTTTTGTTTTCCAATTGCGTGGTTAATACATTGCGAAGCCCATCCACGTAACCCTCTTTGTACTGTTCATCTGTTTGACCATTCGCGGCCACACAGTAAATGATAATGTCAGGCTGAATAGACTTAAGAACCTCTAAACTTAGCGCTTTTGTAATATCTGCTTGAATGATTTTCACACCACTCATTGCTATATTACTGCGCCTTACACCAGTTACCTGAATATCCAAAGCTGACAATTGTCCAGCAACAACACCACCTAAATCACCACAACCTACAATGAGAACTTTAGCCATGATCCTATTCATTCAGATTGGAGAAAATCAGGATGAAGTGCCAAATACTTTTCTGCCAAAAACAAAGCAACAATCGTTTTACCATCAGTAATTTCACCACTTTGTATCATGTTTAAACAGTTGGCTAAATTATCCTCATAAACAATTAAAGACTCATCATCATCGCGAAAGTGTGTCCCGGCTGTCAAACCATAAGCTAAGTAAGTATGAATCACCTCATTAGAGTAGCCGATACAAGGATGCTGATACCCTAAGCTTACCCAATGGTTCGCAGTGTAGCCCGTTTCCTCTTCAAGCTCGCGCTTACCTGTGACTAAGGCATCCTCACCTGCATCAATTTTTCCTGCGGGTAACTCAATAAAAACCTGGTGTAAAGGGTAGCGGAACTGCTTTTCCAGCACAATATTACCATTGGGCAGAATCGGCACAACCAATACGGCGCCCGGATGTATCACATACTCACGTTGACTTATATGCCCATTAGGTAAACGCACTTGATCGCGTTTCACTGTGAGCATACCTCCCGTAGCAATAGTTTCAGAGCCAATACAATGCTCTGTTAAATCATGGTTTAGCGTCTGCATGAAGTATCTATAATTAATTGCTGCTGTTAAACCGACAGCGAGCTAAACGGATGCTGAACTAAAAGTATCGCATTTTTTAATATTGCCAGTGCTTAAGCCTTGATTAAACCAGTGCATACGTTGTACAGATGTACCGTGAGTAAAGCTATCTGGCACCGCATAACCTCGCGCTTGTTTTTGTAAGGCATCATCACCAATCGCAGCAGCAGCGGTCATCGCTTCTTCTACATCACCTGTTTCTAAAATACGGTCTGCGCCATCTGCACGATTTGCCCAAACACCAGCATAGCAATCTGCCTGCAACTCTAATCTTACTGAATACCGGTTGGACTGCGCCTCGCTATGCGCATTTTGACGCGCTTGTTGCACTCTGTCGGAAATGCCCGTGATATTTTGAATGTGATGACCGACTTCATGTGCAATTACATAAGCTTGAGCAAAGTCGCCTGGTGCGTGAAAGCGTGTTTTCATTTCATTATAAAAAGCTAAGTCGATATAAACCTTTTGGTCACTCGGGCAATAAAACGGACCCATTGCAGCTTGCCCGGAACCACAGGCGGTGGGAGTTTGGCCATTGAATAATACTAATTTTGGTGCAGGATATTGTTGAGCAGCGGCTTCAAAAACCTTTTCCCAAGTATCTTCAGTGCTAGCAAGTACTTTAGCGACGAACTTAGCCATTGGATCGTCTGCTGGAATAGCTTGAACTTCGACTGGCGCTTGTTGTTGCAAACCTTGTCCGATATTGAGCACTATAGATGGGTCAACACCAAAATACATAGCAACCAAAGCGATTGCGATAGTGCCAATACTTATGCTTTTACCGCCAATAGGTATACCACTGCTACTGCGTCTATCCTCTACGTTGCTACTTTCACGTTCGTCATCTAAGCGCATAAGAGCCTTTAAATACTAAGTTTAAATTGAGTTTAATGCGTTTGTATTTTGAATGACAAGTAAAAATATACAAGTATTTTTTTGTATATTTTTGCTATGAAGAACTATAGCTTAATGAGTTTAGTTAGGTTAGAGGTATATTTTTACGATTGTTTATATCTAGTCATAAACCACGTGGAAAACCCTAGTAATTAAAAGTTTAACTTAAACTTCTTGTAATAGCGTAAATACAAAGCTCCATCAACTTTTCTGGCATTAAACCAATCACTAATAAAGCCAGTGAGTTAATACCCAACATAATACGCATATCCATTGGTGCCTCGATTCGGTGGCGGTCTATAGGCTCATCAAAATACATCATTTTAATTACTCGTAAATAGTAAAATGCACCTATCACTGCCATCAATACGGCAAATACAACCAGCCATAAGTAACCAGCCTGTAATGCAGCTTGTAGCACAGAAAATTTAGCATAAAAACCTAGAGTTGGCGGTACACCAGCCATACTAAACATCACAATGAGCATTAAAAATGCATGCCAAGGGCTGCGTTGGTTTAACCCTTTTAAATCATCTAACTTATCAGCTTCAAAGCCTTTACGCGATAATAACAATATCATGCCGAAACCAGCTAAAGTCATTAATACATAACTCACAATGTAGAACATGGCGTAAACAAAACCATTAGTACTAGCGCTCATCAAACCGTACATCATAAAGCCGACATGCGAAATGGTTGAGTAAGCCAACATACGCTTTAAATTAGTTTGTGCAATGGCTGTAATGTTACCAGTGATAATAGACAAGACCGCCATAAACATCAGCATCTGCTGCCAATCAGTAGCTAATGATGGCAATGCTTGAACTAACAAGCGAATCACGAATGCAAAAGCCGCTAGTTTAGGAACAGAGCTAACCAGCATAGTCATTGCAGTTGGCGAACCTTCATAAACATCTGGCACCCACATTTGGAACGGCACCGCACCTAGTTTGAAAGCTAAACCTGAAACAATAAATACCAAACCTAAAATCAACACAGAATGCAACTTATCAGCACCAATTAGTGCACCACTGATTTCAGCAATATTTAGACTGCCTGTCATGCCATAAATCATGCTCATACCATATAGCAACATACCTGATGCTAGTGCGCCTAGCACAAAATACTTCATAGCAGCCTCGGTCGCCTTTGCGTTATCACGGTCGAGTGCTACTAATGCATATAGACTTAATGATAATAGCTCTAGGCCTATATACAGTGTTAGCATGCTTTGGCCAGACACCATAATCATCATACCAACAACTGAAAATAACGTTAACGCATAAAACTCGCCACGATACATATCACGTTGCTGTATATATTGACGGCTATATACAAAAATTAATGAAGTACCCATGTAAATCATCAGTTTCAATACATCGGACATTGCATCATCAACAAAAGTGTTAGTAAATGCATAACTAACGCTTGGTATATGTGTAGTAAAGGTAACGTAAGCTGCAATTAATAAAGTAACTTGAGCTAGTAAGTAAATCGCCATACGATTGGCAGGTTTAAGAAATAGGTCTGCCAATAAAATAACCATCGCCATACATACAATGACAACTTCAGGCAGAGCAGTGATGAGGTCGTAACGAATATTTTCCATAACTTATAGACCTGACGGCAAACCTACAGGTAGCTTGCTTTGCATTAAATGTGAAAGAAGTTGTGTCACTGTTGCGTTTGTCATATCAGTAAGTGGTTGTGGGTAAATACCTAAAGCTAAGACCATTACAGCTAGTATCGCCAAAATCAAAAACTCGCGTTGACACAGGTCTTTAAGTGCAGCTACCTTTGCATTAGCGACTTCGCCATAAAATACGCGTTTTACCATCCATAATGTGTAGGCCGCGCCGAAAATTAACGTGAATGAAGCTAAGAACGCATACCAAAAATTTTCTTGGATAGTGCCTAGAATCACCATGAACTCACCTACAAAGCCTGATGTACCTGGCAAACCACTATTAGCCATGGCAAACAACACTGCAAATGCCGCAAAATTAGGCATAGTATTAGCTACACCACCGTAAGACTTGATTTCACGACTGTGTACACGGTCATACAAAACACCCACACACAAGAACATAGCCGCAGAGATAAAGCCGTGTGACACCATCTGGACTATTGCACCTTCGAGCCCTAGGTTATTGAATATGAAAAAGCCCAATGTAACAAAACCCATATGTGAAATTGATGAATAGGCAATTAGTTTTTTCATATCCTTTTGCACCAAAGCTACTAACGCGATATAAACAATAGCTATTAATGATAAAGTAATCATGAAGCCAGATAAATGATGTGCCGCATCAGGTGCAATTGGCATTGCAAATCGTAAGAAACTGTATCCGCCAAGTTTAAGTGCAATCGCAGCCAATACTACTGAACCACCAGTTGGCGCCTCTACGTGA